>Ga0209992_10000159_pt1 | contig 93686 bp, 75 predicted proteins | sample 2SBtaG_2_FD_182564 | JGI IMG/M metagenome (GOLD analysis project Ga0209992, IMG submission 182564) | Deep subsurface microbial communities from Kolumbo volcano to uncover new lineages of life (NeLLi) - 2SBTROV12_ACTIVE470 metaG (SPAdes)... | ecosystem: Environmental > Aquatic > Marine >... | reverse complement strand
GAGCTGGTCGACACCCATCCAGTAGACCGCGCCCAGCCGTGCCTTCAGGGGGTCGAAGAGCTGCTCGAACGCCCGCAGGTAGGTCTCGTCCGATGGCAGAGGATGGTGTCCCCGGCCCAGGGACTGCAGCTGCCAGGCCTGCCGGTGCCGCTTGAACCAGGGACGGCGAGGGATGAGCTCGGCGACGGGCTGGGCCAGCTCGGCTGGCCAGGTCGCTCCGTCCAGGCGGCGCTTCAGCAGGTCGGCGGGCACCCGAGTGGTCGGGTCGAAGCGGTCGGGGGTGCGCTGCCAGACCAGCCGCTCCGAGATCAGCGCACCCTCGACCTCTTCGGCGGGCGAAGTCATGAGCCAGCCGCTCACGACGACCGGGTGCCCCCCCTCGGAGACCCGGTTCCAGACCCGGTCTGTGCGCACGTCGGCGCCGCTCGGTACCCGGCCATCCGCCAGCTGCCAGCCCGTCACGCCGTGCTGTTCTGGCGGATAGCCGCTGGCCAGCGAGGTCCAGATCGCCGGCGACTCGCTAGGGCTCTGGGTCGCCAGGTCCGAGACGAAGCCCTCGGACCACAGTCGGGCAAAGGCCGGAAGCTCCCCCTGACCGATGCGTGCCTCGACGTAGCTGCGCTCCAGGCCGTCGATCCCGAACAGGACCACGCGGTCGGCCGGCGACCTGTCGCAGGCCATCAAGAGGAGGGTCAGCACCCGGCGAGTTTAGTCAGAGGGTGATCCGTCCCCGGTTCACCGGGTGTAGCGGGCCAGCCAGGCGAACTCGTCGGTGTTCCAGCCGCTGGGGCGGGTGTGGCCGCCGTCGTGCAGGCAGCGCCGCAGCTCGGTGTCGCCGGCGCACACCTGGACTTCGCAGTCCCAGGCCTCGTGGCTGGTGGGCACCGGCAGGTCGCAGCGGTTGTGGGAGCGCCACAGGGCCAGGTTGTCCTCCATGCCGCCCTGGGCCCACAGGGGACCGAAGGAGCGTCCCTCCAGGGGCCACGTGGTGTCGGCGGTGCCGTGGAGGTGCATCAGCGGGATCGGTGGGCCGCTGCAGTCGGAGGGCACCGGCTCGAACCAGCCCCCGGAGATCGTGTACAGGCCCGCCCAGGGCTCGGTGCCCCGGCAGGCGACCTCGGCGGCGACCCCTGCGCCGATGGAGAACCCGACCAGGTACAGGCGGGCCTCGTCGACCGGCCAGCGCTGCCGCACGTCGTCGAGCACGGCGTTGGCAAAAGCCGCGTCGTCGCGGCCGACCAGGCCCCCCATGTTCCAGGTCTGGTTGTTGCCCGCGGGCAGGACCCACAGCACCCCGCTGTCGCTCCAGCCCTGGCGGTGAGTGTCGCGACCATAGATCTTCTCGGGGGTACCGCTGTGGCCGTGGAACTCCAGGGCCACCGCCAGCGGGGTCTCGCCGTCCCAGTCGGCGGGCTCGGCGGCCAGGTAGTAGCCGTCTCCGAGCTCGCAGGGCTCGCCGCTGACGCAGACCGTCTCGGTGTCGTCGCAGGCGAGGAGCAGGAGCAGGCCGAGCACCTGTCCAGGTTTACACGAACAGGCCCAGCTGCGCCGGGCGAGGTGGGGGCGGTCCAGGCGCGGCCGGCGGCGCACCCCACAGCCAGCCGCCGCGCTTCAGCACTTCGTGTTCCAGCTCTGGCGTGTGGGACGCCTGGGGCAGCTGGACCAGCGCCTCGGGCACCACCGCATCGAGGTCGTCGGGTCCCGTGACGCGGACCATCGGTCGGGTGTCCAGGTCCTCGAAGTGCCACAGGACCTGGCGCTCCAAGGTCCAGCGGGCGACGCCCTTGACCTGGTGGCGCTCCGAGAACGACGTGCGCTCGGTGCTCCCCGGGTGCACGATCACCGCGCCCCCCAGCTCGATCACCTGGCGGGGGTGGATGTGTCCGCACAGCACGAAGCGCACCCCCGGCGGCAGGTGCTGGGCCCCGACGGTCTCCCGCTGGACCCCGGCCCGAAAGGTCAACCCGGGCACCCGGGCCCCGTCGAAGGACTGGTGGCACAGCAGCAGATCCACGCCTGGGCCCACCGCCTGGCGGGCGCCGGCCGCCCAGTCCTGGGCCCTGCGCCGGTAGGGCACCAGGGCCAGGGCCAGGGCCCCCACGATGAGCCGGGTCGGCTCGTCGACCACGGTCAGTCCAGGCACCTCCGTGGGCAGGTGCCGCCGCAGGCCCCGGCGATCGTGGTTGCCGGCGATCAGGACGACCGGGACCTGGCGGGCGGTCTCGACGAGGGACGCGATGGCACGCCGTGCCCAGGCCTTGGGCGGGCTGGAGCGGTTGAACAGGTCGCCGGTGTGCACCACCAGATCCACCTCGCCCCAGCGCACCGGGTCCAGCGCGGCTGCGAAGGCACGGTGGTGGTCGTGGGCCCGGGTCCAGCGGGGTGGGGCGCCGCGCACGAACTGACGCACGCCCAGGTGGGTGTCGGTCAGGTGGAGGATGCGCATGTCGGAGAGGGTGACAGGGCCCAGGGCCTGGAAGTGTCCGGCCTGACATCGCTGTCGCGATCCGGCGCTGTGCAGCACCTGATCCCGGGCACTTGCACCACGGCACGGCTCTTGCTCGCTACGGGGCCATTGCCCGGAGAATCCATGCGTCTCGTGCCCTTCGCTCTGTTCCTCACCGCCTGCGATGGCGACACCGACGACGACGTGGTCTGCACCGACATCTTCGCCAGCTCCACGCTGGTCACGCCGGTCGACGAAGCTGGCAACCTGCTCGCCGAGAGCAACGCCAGCTGGCGCCGCCCGGGCGACGAAGACTTCGAGCCCTGCGACGCCAACGACGACGGGACCTGGACCTGCGGGTGGGAGGAGACCGGCGTGCTGGAGATCCTGGTCGACGCCTGGGGCTACGGCGAGACCCAGGTCTCCGTCACGGTCGAAGGCGACGGCTGCCACGCCCTGACCGAGCTCGTCGACGTGGTGCTGGACCCGGTGGAGTGCACCCTGGAGGTCGTGCCATCGGTGCTGGTGTCCCTGGAAGAAGAGGACGGCACGCCCATCACGGCCGGGGCCACGGTGAGCTACGACCCCGTCGACCGGCCCGACCTGGACCCCGGCGACTGCGAGTGGTCCGGCGACAGCTGGTCCTGCGGCGAGGAGATCGCCGGCGAGATCCTGATCACCGCGACTCACCCGGCCTATGTCGACGCCACCCAGTCCATCATCGTCGGCGAGGATGAGTGCCACGTCATCACCGAGTCCCTGAGTCTCGTGCTCGCCCAGCCTTGAGGACGCGCCCATGATCGCCCTGCTGCTCACCGCTTGCATCGAGCTCCCCCTGGTCTACTCCTGCACCGAGGAGGGCCGGGTCTCCGTGACCGTGCGCCTGCTCGATGAAGCTGGCGACCCCGTGCTCGACCCCGAGGTGGCCTTTCGGCCCGCTGGGGACGACGACTGGCAGCCCTGCATGGACTGGGGCGACGACAGCTTTGCTTGTGGCTTCGAGGTCGCCGGCGAGCTGGAGATCCGGGGCGATGGCTGGGGCTTCGACGCGGTCACGGAGACCGTCACCGTGGACGAAGACGAGTGCCACGTGATCACCCAGGAGCTCGACCTGACCCTGCCGTCGGTGGGCTGCACCGCAGAGGTCCGGCCCTCGCTCCACGTGACCGTGCTCGACACCGACGGTTCGCCTGTCACCGACGCTGCGGTCGTCTACGCCCCCCTGGACCTGGACCTGGACGCGCCCCTGGACTGCTACGCCGTGGGCGATCACGAGTTCCAGTGCGGCGAGGAGGAGGCCGGCGAGATCTGGGTCGAGGCGTCGGCCCCGAACCGGGGCAGCTGGAGTGACACGGTGGTCGTGGACTTCGACGAGTGCCACGTGATCACCGAGAGCGTCACCGCGGAGCTGATGCTCCTGGACTGAGGATCACTCCTTGACCACGTAGCGGAACTTCGAGCGGCCCACCTGGAGCTCGTCGCCTTCCTTGAGCTGGCGCTCGCTGACCTTGCGGCCGTTGACCTTGAGGGTGCCCCAGGGGGTCAGCTTCTTGATGTGGTGTGCGGTCCCGGTCCAGCGGACCTCGGCGGCCTGGTTGCCCCAGAAGAAGCCCCGGGCCTCGACGCTGGTGCCGGTTCGACCCACGCTGTTGGCGCCTTCGCCCAGCACCCAGGTGGTCTCCTGGCCCTGGGTCGAGACCAAGGCCCCGCCCTTGCTCAGGCGGCTCGACTCCATGAACTTCTTCACCATGTCCGGGGTGAACCGGTAGGTGGCGTCCTGGACCGCCTTGGTCTCGCGGGCGTGGAACCGGGGCATCTCGTCAACCAGCTGGCCCTTGTAGACCGGCGCATTCGCGTCGACGCCCACGAACACGATGCCGTAGCGACCGACCTGGAAGGTGTCGCCGGGGCTGAGCTCGTGCTCCTTGGCGGTGATGCCGTTCACCACGATGCCGTTCTCGCTGAACAGGTCCTCGAGCACCGCGGCGCCGCGCTTGGCCTTGACGCAGGCGTGGCGGCGGCTCACCGAGACGTTCGGCAGCACCAGACCGGCGTCTTCGGAGCGGCCGATCACGAGCATGCTGCCCCGGTACTCGAAGGCCTTGTCGTTCTGCCCGGGTTCCTTGACCACCAGAGTGATCATTCGTCCTCCGATCCGGGCGAGTCTACCGGAGTCTCCGCCAGCAGGTCCGCCAGGATCAGGTCGAGTCGCGCGTCCTGGGGACCCCCCCAGCCACGCACGCTGGCCCGCACGGTGCCCGAGGGATCCAGCACGAAGACAGCCGGGATCCCGCTCAGTCCCAGCTCGCGCATCCCGGCCTCGCCGATCCACCCCTGGACCAGGCCTTGAGGGTCGTGCTCCGCCAGCCAGGCCGCGACCGTGGCGGGCTCCTCGTCGACCGACAGCGCCAGGATGGTGACCCCCCGGGGCCCCCAGTCGGCGGCCAGCTCCTCCAGGTGTGGCATCGCCTCGATGCAGGGCCCACACCAGGTGGCCCACAGGTCCACGACGCGCCAGCCGTCGATGCTCGACAGGAACACGGGCTCGTCGTCCCGGAAGAAGGCCAGGTCGGGGAACACCGCGCCGTCTTCGGGGCCGCCCCGGACAGGCTGAGGCGCCGGGGCGGCCTGGGGGGCCACTCCGGGGGCGCCGAGGGCCACCAGCCACCCGTCCAGGCCGCCGGGGGCCCAGTGGGTCGCGTCGAACAGGCCCTCGGCCACGGTGCGGGCCTGGGCGGTGAGCGCGGGCTCCTCGCCCAGGCCTCTCGCCAGGCCTCGACCCAGGTGATCCAGCGCCAGGGACTGCTTGCCGAGCGCGGCGTAGACCAACCCCAGGTGCAGGTGCTGCACCGACGCATCGCCGCCCGCCATCAGCAGGGACTGCTCCAGGGCCAGCGCGGCTTCTCGGTTGCGACCCAGCTTGTGCAGGACCCAACCCCGGGTGTCCAGCCAGGCGCCGCGTTCCGCCGAGCTCGCCAGGAGCCAGCTGCCGTAGTCCGGTGCCAGGTGGTCTCCTCGTGGATCCCAGCGGATCGGCCGGGCCAGGGCGTGGTCGATGGCCAGCAGCGCGGTGTCCAGGGCCTGGCCCCGCAGCGCTGCGGTGTAGGCGAACTGGTTGGCCACGTCGGCGTTGTCCGGGTGGGCGGCCCAGGCCTCGCGCAGGGCCCGGAAGGCCTTCTTGTCCTTGCCCTGGCGGGCATAGGCGGCGGACAGCTCGAGCTGCCAGGCCTGGCGGCCCAGGCCGTCGACCCCGAGCTTGGCGCCCGCCCGCTTGAGCTGCTTGACGGCCACCGCCGGGTCCTCGGCGTTGGCGGCCTGGTACACGGCCTCGAGCTCCAGCTGGGTGTGCAGGGGGAGCGGCCGGCCTAGCCAGGCGACCCGGTCCGTGGCGCGCGGGGGCGCTCGTCGAGCGGCGGGGTCCAGCTCGGCCAGCCGATCGGAGATCCGGCCCACAGCCTCGCTGTCCCCGCTGCTCCCCAGGACCTGGATGGCTGCCCACACCAGGTGGGGCGTGTCGCTCTCGGCCTGGGCGCGGGCCACCTCGAGCACCGCTTGCTGGGTCTCCTCGAGGCGGGGTCCGCTGGCGCCGGCCCACAGCGCCAGCGTGGAGAGCTGGGCCCACGGGTCGGCGGCGAGGGTCGTGGCGATCTCTTCCTGGAGCACGCTGTCCACCAGGCCCTGACCCATGGCCAGCTCCAGGGCGAAGGGCCGGGCCAGGGGCTCGGTGTCCCCCAGCTCCAGGAGCTCGGCGATGAGCGGCTGGGGGTCCCCGCCGCACGCCGGCGTCGACTCCAGCACGACCCGCAGGCCCCAGTAGCGGTTGACGGGGTCCTGGGGGACCGGCGTGGTCAAGCTGCGCAGCTCGTCGCACCAGGGGCCGGGCTCGGGGTGGCGCCAGGAGAGCAGCCACGCCAGGGACAGGGCTGCGGGCTCGTCGCCGCCCGTGGCCACCCAGGCCCGGTACTGGTCTTCGAGCACCGGGCCTTCGCGCAGGCCGGCCGAGCGGGACCACAGGTACAGCCGGTGCGCGTCTACGCTGTCCGGGTCGTCCCGCAGGGCTTCTGCGGCCAGGGTCGCGGCGGCCTCGGGGCGGCCTGTGTAGGCCAGGTACCAGCCGGCGTTCAGGTCGGCAGCGTGGGCGGTCAGCAGCCAGGTCAGGAGCATCTGCCCTCTTAGCCTGGATCAGCCCCTCGCCTTGGGCAGCGTGGCGATCACATCGTCCAGGGCCTGCTGGAAGTGACCCACCAGGCCCTCGATCTGCTCCGCGGACACGATGCCGACCTTGTGGTTGAAGTTGAAGGTCAGCTGACCCCGGTACCGAATCACCGTCAGCACCACCGCTGTGCGGGGCGTCACCGGGGTCGTGATCCGGCAGCGTTCGGCGCACCAGCCCGGACCCTCCAGAGGCGTGAACGGCAGGGGGATCAGGTTGGAGAAGTTCAGGTTGACCGGCACCGTGGTCGGCTGGAGCACGGCCTGGCGCAGCACGCCCACCGGCAGGATCAGCCCCATGGCCCGCTCGAAGATGTAGCGCTTGAACTGGAGCCGGTGCTTGGCCCGGAACACCATCTGGGCGTGAAGGTCCCGGCACAGCTGGGCCAGAGGCAGGCCACGGTGCAGCGGCAGGTCCACCACGAAGCTCGCCAGGTGGTTGGCGAAGCTCTGGAACGAGCCGTCCCGGGGGCGGGTCTCGGCGATCAGGAAGGCGTTGGTCTTGCGGGCGACCACCCGGTGGTCGGCGTTCCACCGCTGGTTGGCCACGAACAAGGCCACGGTGAGCACCGTGTTCAGGCTCAGCCCGGCGGCGCGGTAGCGGGGTCGCCAGGTGGCCAGCGCCTGGTCGTCCAGGTCCAGGTGGCGGGTGCGGTTTGGCCCGGTGTAGTCGTTCGGCAGGTTCTGGAAGAGCGGGGTCAGGGGCCGCAGGACGCCGCGGGCCAGCATGTACGCCAGCCAGCACCAGCCCTGGAAGCCCCACCAGGCCGCCCGGGCAAGACCGAGTCCCAGGGGCGCGAGCTCTCCGTGGCGCACGACCGGCGCCAGCTGCTCGGGGGTCGGCTCGTCGCCGGCCTGGGCCAGCGCCCAGAAGGCCTGGAGGTCGGCGAGCATGTCCATGAAGGCTCGCCCGTCTGCGAGGCCGTGGTGTTGCTGGACCAGCAGGTGGCTGTCGCCCGTGGGCAGGCGCACCAAGGTCAGGTGAAGGGGCCACTCGCGGGTCCAGTCCAGGTGGCGGTCCCGGACCTGGGCCTGGATCACGGTCAGTCCTGGGGGGTCGGTGTCGACCACGGTGAGGAAGTCGTCGGGGTCCGCGGTCTCGGAGACGTCGAAGTCCAGGCGGATCGCACGGAGCAGGTGTCCGCCGCGGGGCACCACCCGGGAGCGAGCGGGCCAGTAGCGCGCCAGCAGCCAGACCAGGGCCTGTCGCAGGGGTGCTGGGTCCGGGGTTCCTTGGAGCTCGAACTCCCAGGTCGGGCAATTCGTGCACCCGAGCTCAGCGCTGGATGCGGCCACGCAGACCTTGTCCAGGAAGTCCAGGCGGGGACCGGCCATGGTCAGGGTCGCGCCACCAGCGTGTCGATGATCCAGTCGGACACCGCCATGGCTTCGTCGCCGAAGCCGCGGAAGTACTCGCGGACCTGGCCAAAGGCCTGGCGGAAGTCCGCCCGGTCACCGGTCTCGATGGTGCCGGCCAGTTCTGCCGCGGCGTCCTGGAAGCAGCGACGGACGTCGTCGCCGTGGGGATTCGCCATCTCGATCTCGGCGTAGAGGTCCGGGTCCTGGGTGAACAGCCGGCCCACGAAGGCCAGCTCCAGGCGGTAGATCGGGCTGGTGAAAGCCAGGGACTGCTCCAGGTCGATGCCGGTGCGGCGCAGGGCGTCGCCCATCACCAGGGTCGAGTAGTGCACCAGCACCTGGACCACGGCCATCATGCGGTCGTGGGTGCCCGGATCCGTGTCCACCAGCTCGGCGCCCATGCGGCCGAGCTCGTCCCGCCACCAGGCCGCCAGCGGGCCTGGGCGCACGGGGCACCAGACGACTTTTTGCCTGCGCGGCGTCGCGACGGTCGGGCCGAACATCGGGTGCAGACCGACCACCTCGCCAGCGCAGGCTCCGGCCATCGCGGCGCACACCTCGCCCTTCAGCGAGTTGATGTCGCACAGGAGCTGGTCCGGGCGCAGCAGGGGCGCCAGGCGCTCGATCACCAGCACGGCGGCGTCCATCGGCACGGCCACGACCACCAGCTCGGCGTCGGAAACCAGGGCGGCGGGGTCCTGGCCGTCGTCGCGCTCGAGCACGGTGACCCCGTGACCCCGGGCGGTCAGCCAGCTGGAGAACAGCCGGCCCATGCGGCCGTGGCCCCCGACGATGAGGAAGCGCCGGAGCTGGTCCGCCGGTCCCGTCTGCCGGCCCACGGCGTCTTGGGCGTCGTGGCTGGACTCGACCAGCACGGCCATCAGGCGCCGGGCGACCTCGGGGTCCAGCCCGACCTGGCGGGCCACGGTCCGGGCTCGGGCGTAGACCTCGCGCTCCCGCTGGCGGTCGAACAGGGGGCGGTGACTGCCGGCCTTGATCTCCCCGATCCGGCGCACCACCTGGGCCCGACGGGCAGCGGCGGACAGCAGGGTGTGCTGCAGGTCGTCCAGCTCGGTCCGCAGGCGCTCCAGCTCGTCGGGACTCGTCATCGCGGGCCCCCTATCCGGTACCGTGGGGCGGACGCGGCGACCGGAGAAGCTTGGTGAAGAGACCGCCTGCGCGCAGGCTGATGCCCGGCAATCGGGGCCTGGCCGCGTGGGTGGTCGGGGTCGGCTGGACGGGCCTGATCGGGCTGGTCGCGTTGGGCATGCTCTTCGACGAGAACACCAAGGGTCTGGGCACCAGCGTGGGCGTGTTCGGGGTGATGGGGCCGCCCTTGGGTGCGCTTGCCCTGGGCTTGGGGGCGTTGGCCGAGCCCGATCCGCCGCCGCGGGCGGCTCTGGCGTGGGGTGGGGTTGTCCTGCTCCTGATCGGCGGGGTGCTGTGCGCTGGCGGGATCCTGCTCGAGGGGGGTGGTGACGCCAACGACGCGGTGATGGGCCTGTCCTGCCTGTTCTCGGGTGCCCTGCTCGTGGCTGCCGTGCCGACGGTCTTGTTCACCCGGACCGCGTGGGCCCACCTGGCCATCGAGGCCCGGGCCGATCGTCTGGCGGCTGCCCTGGCCGCGGTGGCCCTGCGCGGCCGGGTCGGCCTGGACGAACTGGCCGCAGAGCTCCACGTGCCCCTGGACCTGCTGCGCCACGAGCTCGCCCAGGCGGTCCAGGACAGGCGCTTCACCGGCTATGTGAATTGGGCCGACGGCACGCTGTATTCGGCCCAGGCGGTCGAGCTCCAGGCTGCGGGCCGCTGTCCGGGTTGCAACGGCGCGATGACCCTGGCCGGGCACCGGGTGATCCAGTGCCCGCACTGCGAGACCCAGGTGTTTCTTTAAGTCACCGGGTTCCACGGCCTCGAAGGCTGGCGGGTCCAACCCCACACAAGCCGGTAGCGCGCCGGGCACCCGCTGGTGTCCATAGGGCCGTGAACGCGACGGGAAGGACCATGCTGCTCGACACCTTTAAGAAGGCCCTGGCCGCCCTGGGCATCTTCATCGCGTTCTTCGGCGTGAGCGGCAACGCCCTCGCCGACGACGGCCGCGAGCTCTACATCGACCCGTCGGTCGGACTCTGGAGCGTGACCGAGCAGAACCAGCTGGACCCCGTGGTCCGGGCCGGTGGGGCCGTCGGCTTCACCTACGACGTGGGCGAGAACCTGAACGGTCGCACCCGGGTCGAAGGCACCTGGCTCCAGTCCCTGGACGGGGACGGCCGCGACGTGCGGGTCGGCACCTTTGTGGGCTGGCGCAACCCGGCGGGTGGCTTCGAGATCGGCCTGGACCTGTTCCAGAACCGGTACAGCCTGCGGGACCTGAAGCTCCACGACAGCCTGGGCATCGAGCTGCCGATTCGGATGTACGTGGGTCCCGAGATCATCCACGGCATCGTGGGCGTGTCGCCTGCCCTGTTGCAGCACCCCGAGCGTCGGGTGGACTGGCAGGACGCGACGCTGCTGGGCGGCTTTGGCCACGAGTTCGGCTGGCAGGTCGGTGTCGGCAGCCAGATCCGCAAGACCCGCGTGGCCGTGACCTACAGTCGTCGGCAGGTGGCGGGCGATGTGATCGAAGGACTGAACGTGGCGGTTGGGCGGTAGGCGGTCGGGTCTTCCACGCGGAGAGGAGCTCTTCCGAGGCATGATCCGGCATGCCCCCGTGGGCGTAGTGAGTGACATGACCTCGCCCTTGACCCTCCTGTTCCTGCTGGCCTGTGGTGGAGACGCCGTCAGCGACCTCGGCGACTCTGCGGACACGGGCACAGCCGTGACCCACGACACGGCATCGGACGCCCCGGCGCCGGTGCCGACCGAGATCTCGGCCGAGGTGTCCCCGTACGTGGGCACTGTGGTCCGGGTGCGCTGGACCATCGATGGGCCCGGCACCAGCCAGGTCCTGTGGGACGGGGGCGAGAGCGCCGTGCTCGACAACAGCATTGGGGACGCCGAGGTGCTGCTGGTGGGGCTTGACCCGGATGCGCTCCTGTCGCTCTGGGTCCGCAGCCAGCATGGGGACGACGCCGTGGACAGCGAGCCCTTCGAGGTCACCACCGGCGCCCTGCCTCAGGGCCTTCCCACCCTGGAGGTCGACTTGCTGGCCGAGGGGGCCGACGACGGCTGGGTGCTCGGGAGTACCCAGGGTGCGAGCCCGGCGGTGTTCGTGATGGATCGGGACGGCCGCATCGTGTGGTGGCACGTCGACGACACCCTCTACGGGGACTTCGCGCCCACCGAGGACGGGCTGGTCTTCCTGGGGTCCAACCCCGCTGGCCGGACCCTCCACACAATCTCCTGGTGGGGCGAGACGGTCTCGAGCGTCACCCTCAAGGACGCCCACCATGCTTTTGGCCTGCACGACGATGGCTCGGTGTCCTTCATCGCCACCGACAAGCGGGCCTGGGACACCTACGATCGGGTCGCGGGCGACGCGATCCGGCACCTGGCAGTCGACGGCGACATCACCGAGACCTGGAACGTCTGGGACTACCTGGAGCCCGTGCCTGCCAGCAACTGGGACTCGCCCTACTACAGCGACGCCGAGGACTGGACCCATGCCAACGGCCTCGACGTGGACCCCACCGACGAGACCGCGTTGATCACGCTGACCAACGTGGACGCCTTGGCGTTGGTGGACCTGCAGACGGGTGCCTTGCTGGAGGGCAGCGAGCTGTTGGGGGGCACCTGGGCCACGGCGGCCGGTGAGGCCTTGGACTTTCCCCACGACGTGCATCGGCTCGACGCGGACACCCTGTTGATGACCACCGCTGTGGACGGCGAGACCGTCGCCGCCGAGTACGCCCACGTGGACGGTGTGTGGTCCCGGACCTGGCAGCACGGCTCGATCGAGCCGGTGAGCAGCAGCGCCGGGGGGTCGGTCGACCGGCTGGCGAGTGGAAACACTCTGATCGGCTGGGGTCGGAGCAGCGCGGTCGAAGAGGTGACGGCTGACGGCGATGTGGTGTGGCACGGCACCTTCTTGCGGGGTGCGGCGCTGGGCGGCTTCGAGGGCATCGACGTGGGGCCCTGGGCGACGCGCTGATCGAGTGTCGGCCATTGCGCCGTCTGGCGCGGTGCCTTCGCCGATGTGGCGCAGATCCGTGCCATTGCGCGGTCTGGCGCGGTGCCTTCGCCGATGTGGCCGATCCCCGACCGCCCCCCAACCCTCGGTCAGCGCCAGGGCTCGTCCCGATGCCTCCCGTCGTCGGTCCACACGCGACGACGACCCAGCGCCAGCACGCCGGCCAACAGGGCCACCAACCCGCCGGCCGCACCCCCGCTCCCACACCCCCAGCCCCCCTGGGTCCACTCGCCACCTCCGATCGGATCGGCGATCCGACCCCCGCCGGTGTCCCCCTCACCGGCCTGGTCCACGACCGCTTCGATCGTCACATCGTCCAAGTTCCAGCCGCAGTGCTCGACACGGCCATCAGACCGTCCCATCGTCCAGCGCAGCCAGACCTGGGGCGCGTCATCGGCCCACGCCGACAGGTCCAGCGCGACTTCGGTCCAGGCCCCGTCGTCCACCTCGCCGTCTGCGGTCCACAGGGTCTCCCACTGCTCGCCGTCGGTGCTGAGCGCGACCTGGGCGAAGTCGTAGGGCGCACCCTCGACGCCCAGCCAGCGCCAATACCGCAGCGCCACGCTGCGCAACCCGCGCATGTCCAGAGGCCCCAGGGTCGCGTGCTCCGGGGCCATCTCGTCCGGGTAGGCCCCCGCCAGGTCGTAGCCGAGCACGGCGCTGCCCGTGTGCCCCGAGCTCGGGTCCGGCGAGCCGTCCGGCGCCGACCGACCCAAGGGCTCGCCCCACTCCCAGCCGCCCTCCAGGTTCCAGCCGGGATCGCTGTCCATGGGCCACGACCAGACCACCGTCGGCACGCCGACCTGGAGCGTGATCGTGCGCAGGACCTCGGTGCCCCCATCCAGATCACTGAACAACACGGTGCCCGTGTAGACACCCAGCGCCAGGTCCCGCGCAGCACGGGCCACGTCGACGGTCACCTCCTGGGTGCTGTTTGGCCGCAGGGTGCCGCCGTCGACGTCGACCTGGAGCCAGGACACGTCGACCTGGGCGGTCCAGTCCACGCTCTGGCCGCCGCTGTTCTCCAAGGTCCACGTCCAACGCTCCGGCAGGAATTCCCCACCCCGGGGACCCTGGCTCGCCACGTCGCCGTCGGGCGTGACGGTCAGACCACCCAGCCACGGTGCCAGGGTGTCGAGGGTCTCCTGGCCGGTGCCCAGGGGATCCAGGTGGTCCCGCAGGCGGCTGCCGCTGCTGCCACCCCCGTCCCACGACGCGGCCAGGGCGCCGTACCAGTCCGAGCTGCTGTTGTTGCAGCTGGCCGAACCCCCGTGGAGCTGGCCGATGACCTGGTGGTCCTGGTTGAACAGGGGGCTGCCCGAGCTCCCGCCCTCGGTGGTGCCGTCGTCCCAGGACTTGACCCGCACGTGGGAGCTGTCCCCTGGACTGCTGGAGCCGGAGTAGCTGGTCACGGCCGTGGGCCGATCGCTGAAGCTGATGGCCTTCTCGTCGGTGCTCGGGTGGTGAATCCCCACCGAGCTCGAAGCGTCGTCGCCCGAGTGATCCCAGCCGGCATAGGCCACCTCCCAGTCCGGATCGGGCAGCGCGTCCAGCTCGATCAGGTCGAAGTCGCTGCGCCGGTCGTCGGCCAGGCGGCTGCCTCCGGACTGCCAGTCGTCGTAGCGCCCGCCGTTCTGCTGGCCGCAGCTGGGGCTCTCGTAGTTCCAGTACACCACCAGGGATCGGGTGCTGAGGCCACAGTGGGACGCGGTCTGGAACAGCGGCCGCTGGTCCTGGGCGGTGTTGTTCACCATGAAGCCGGTGCACCAGGTGCTGCCCTGGCTGCCATAGACCGCCACGCTGGCGATCTCGCCCCGCCAGGGGTCTCCCTCCGGACAGGCCACGTCCACGTTGCAGCTGCCGGACTTGTCCTCGGCGGCGCCGAAGCCCTTGTAGCCGACACCGACCTGGGCCAGGACCAGGGCCAGCTCCTCCCGGGCGCTGGGGGGGACCCAGGCCTCGAGCAGGGCCTCGTCTGTCCGGAGCACGGGGGTCCAGAACTCGCCGTGAGGCTTGTTGTCTGCGGCCGTCAGGGGTCGTGAGAGGGCGTCGTGTCCGGCCGCGTCGACGATGAGCAGCCGCGCGTCCGCGGGCAGGTGGAAGCGTCCGAAGCCGAAGTTCAGGTGGTCGGCGCCCGCTGCGGTGACCCGGGCCCGCCACAGCCATGAGCCGTCGGCGAGCTGGTGCCAGGCGCCATCGGTCTCGGCGTCCAGGGTCACGGCCCGGGGATCGGCGAAGCGATCGGGCAGCCCGTCGGCCACCCGCCGCGCGTCTTCTGCATACAGCCGTGCGCGATCCGGGCCAGCCAGCACCAGCGCTGGCACGTTCTCCAGGTCGTCCAGCAGAGGCCCCACGGGGGCCTGAAGGCCTTGGGCCCAGGCGGTCGACGACAGGAGCAGCAGCGGGATCATGGGGTGCCCAACAACGTCCCATGGGAGTCGTCAGGGACCTGTCCAAGGGGTGTCGAGAGGATGTGGAGGGATAGGCAGCCCCCCATGTGGACCCTGCTGCTTCCCCTCGCCCTCGCCGCCAAGCCCGTCGACCTGGTCGTGGTCGGCGACGTTCTCACCCCCCACGGCCCGGTCGCCGGGGCGGTCGTGGTCCACGACGCCACCATCCAGAGCGTGGAGAAGAAGGCCCCCCGCAAGGCCACCCAGGTGCTCCACGCCGAGCTGATCACCGCGGGTCTGGTCGACGCGCACGCACACCCCGCCAGCCTGGGCCGCGCCCTGGTGACCCTGGACCTGGGGGGGACCACGTCCCTGGACGACGTGCTCGCCCGGGTCCGGACCGCCGCCGCCGAAGGCACCGGCTGGCTCATCGGACGGGGCTGGGACCAGGACGACTGGCCGGACACCGCCTGGCCGACCGCCGCGGCCCTGGACGCGGTGACCGGGGACCGGCCCACGGTGCTCTACCGGGTCGACGGCCACGCGCTCTGGGCCAACACCGCGGCCTTTACCGCCGGCGGGGTCCAGGCGGCCTGGCCGGATCCCCCTGGGGGCCAGGCCATCCGCGGCGACGACGGGACTCCGACCGGCGTGCTGATCGACGAGGCGATGGGCTGGATCCCGATCGGGACAATCGTTGACGGGGGGCTCGTGTGGCAGGCGGAGTAGGGTCCGAGCTGTGCGCATTGCCCTGATCTCCGATCTGCACGCCAATCCCCTCGCCCTCCAGGCGGTGCTCGATGCCCTCGCGGACCAGGCCATCGATCAGCTGATCTGTCTCGGCGACGTGGCGACCCTTGGGCCCGAGCCTCGACCGGTGCTGGCGATGCTGCGGTCCCTCGGCTGTCCTTGCATCCTGGGCAACCACGACGCCTTCCTGCTCGAGCCCGAGCTGATCCACAGCTACACCGAGGCCCCCGAGGTGGTCGAGGCCGTGGACTGGTGCCAGACCCAGCTCAACGACGGCGACCGGGCCTTCCTGGAGACTTTCCTGCCCCGGCTGCGCGTCCCGCTGCCGGGGGGCCGCGAGCTGCTGGTGTTCCACGGCTCACCCCGCAGCCACATGGAGGACCTGCTCGAGAGCACCGACGACCAGGTCCTGGACACCGCCCTGGACGGCCACCACGCCGACGTGCTCGCGGGGGGTCACACCCACCTGCAGCTGGTCCGGGAGCACCGGGGAATGCTCCTGGTGAACCCCGGCAGCCTGGGCCTGCCTTTTGCCGCCTTCGTGTCCGGCCGGGCGCCGGACATCCTGCCCCGTGCCGACTACGGGATCGTGGTGGCCGACGCCGACGGCGTGCGCTTCGAGACCCACTCCCTGGACCTGGACCCCGACGCCCTGATCGCCCAGCTGGGCTCGGACTACCCCCTGCGGGACTACGTCGCGGACTGCTACCGGTCGAACCAGAAGTCGTAGAGCACGGTCTCGTCCCAGTCCACCGAGACCACGTGGCCCTGGCCGGTGAATTCCGCGTAGGTCGCGTCCAGGCCCTCGGCGACCATGGCGTCGTGCACCCGGTTGACCTCGGAGAGCCAGCCGGTGTCGTCCGAGCCCACGCCGTTGTAGATGCGCATGCCCGCCAGGGGTGTCGCCAGGTCGCCCTGGGACCACGAGCTGGGCACGCCGGGCACGCCCATCAGGGTGGCAAAGGCACCGGAGCCCTCCAGCGCGATGTCAAAGGCCAGGATGCCACCGTTCGAGGTCCCGGCCAGGTGCACGCCGTCCGGGTCGCCGCCGTAGCAGGCCACGACCTCGTCCCGGATCTCCGTGATGCGATCGGGATCGCTGGACAGGGACCCCGAGGCTGCCCAGGGCAGCACGGCGCGGACCTCGGCGATGCCGTCGCCCATGGTGAAGAACAGGTCCCAGCTCGCCTGGGCGCTCCCCTGGTCGCCCTGGCCCCCGCCTAGGAAGATCACCGTCGGCGTGGTGCTGGTGGTCTCGATGGGGTGGGAGATGAAGTACGGCGCCCCCGGGTGGTCCGTCGTGATCTCCTGCAGGACCCCTTCGAGGGGCTCCTGGCACCACTCGGGGGGCGGGACCGGCTCCGTGGTCGCCGTGTCGGTGGGAGGGGTGCCGCTGTCGGTGGTCGTGGGCACGTCGGGGTCGCAGGCCAGCAGGGAGAGCAGCAGGGTCATGCCAGGACCATACAGTGCTACGTTGCCGCACCCTCGCGGAGACGCCCATGAGCTGGACCCCCTTGATGCTGCTCGCCTTGGCCTGCAACGGCAACGGCACCGCCGACACCGGCGACTCCGTGCCGCCGGATCCAGTCGACGAGGACAACGACGGCTACTTCGCTCCCGGCCTGGACTGCGACGACTCCGACCCGGCGGTGAATCCCGTCGCGACCGAGATCTGCGACGGCAAGGACAACAACTGCGACGGCGACGTCGACCTGAACGCCCAGGACGGGGTCGACTTCTACGCCGACGTCGACCAGGACGGCTACGGAGACCGGGCCACCAAGCAGAACGCCTGCGAGGCCCCCGACGGGTACGTCGACGACGACACCGACTGCGACGACACCAGCGACCAGGCCTTCCCCGGCGGGATCGAGGTCTGCGACGACCTGGACAACGACTGCGACTACGTGGCGGACAACCCGTTCTTCACCGACGACCTGGACCGGCTGCTCGAGGACGACGAGCTCACCACCAACGCCAACGCCAGCCAGATCGTGGGCGTCGACGACGGCTACCTGAAGCTCACCACCTCGGCCGCAGCCCAGGTCGGCACGGCCTGGATTCCCACCGCCATCCCCGGCGACGTCTTCTACGCCCGCTTCACCGCCGAGATCGGCGGCGGAGACGGCGGCGAAGGCATGGCCTTTGGCTTCTTGAGCGAGACCGATCCGACCAGCGTGGGCGCCAACAACGACGGGCTTGGCGTCGGTGGACTGGCCGGGTACGCGATCGAGCTGGACATGGTCAAGAACGGCAACGACACCGCCGACGACCTGATCGCAATCGTGCAGACCGACTGGCTGGACAACGAAGAGCTGCAGATCCTGGAGCTGGCAGCGGGCAGTGCCCCCGACCTCCAGGACGTCGGGCCGGTCAAGGTCGAGGTCTTCGTGGACAACGGCACCGTGACCGTCACGATCGACGACGCCGAGATCGTGAGCACCACCATCGCCGACTACGACCTGGGCGAAGCGATGGTCGGTTTCACCGCCAGCACGGGCACCCTGACCAACGAGCACCTGGTCGACGACGTGTACATCGGCTGTCCGTCGCGGGCGGACTGAGGCCAGGGTGGACTGAGAGCGCCGCTCAGCCCTCCTCGCAGCACCACGCGGCGGCCATCTCCTCCAGGTAGAGGGCGCGGCCGTGCTCCCGGTACAGCTCGGCCAGGCGGAGCATCAGCTCGGCCCGGGCTTCGCCCTGGATGGCTGGGCTCTCCAGCAGCTTCTCGGCGGCGGCGATCTCGGCCAGGAGGTGGTCCTGGGCGTTGTCCGAAGGGGTGGCAGCTGGGGCCGGCTGTACCGCCCTTGGGCCGGGTGCACAGGCGGCGGAGAGCAACAAGAGGATGAGGGGCTGGAGGGACATCGCGGGCTCCGGGCTCTGCAAGCACTACCGGCCACCCCGAGCCCTCGTTTCGCGCCTACTCGACCCGCAAGGTCTCGTGGGCGCATCCGGGTGCGACGCAGTCGTCTCCGACCCCGCCCGTGGCCTGGAAGGTCCACGTGCCCGGCACGTCGAACTCCCACGCCACCAGACCGTCATCGGTGGTGACCTGGCGCGGCTCGGGCGACGCGCTCACCGTCGCGATGGACACAGGGCCGGCGGGCCCCACGGCGAGCAGCCGGACGGGACCCTGCTCGGCCCGACTCACCCGGAACAGCACCCGGTCACCCAGGCGGTAGGTGGCCCCTGGCGCGGCGACCAGAGCCTCGCCGTCCCGCTCGATGGCGAGCTGCAGGCCCACCGCCGGCGCGGTCTCGGTGCCGCGCACCCGCGTGCTCGGCTGTTCGTCCACGACGGTCTCCACCGAGTCCGTCGCCCCCCGCCCCAGCACCAGCACCAGGACGGCCAGGGCCAGGGCGGGTCCCACGACCCAGCGGCGGCGCCACCAGGGCACGGGATCCGGCCCCCAGGCCGGCGCCACCTCGGGCGCGGGCGGGGTGTCCAGGGCGCGGACCAGGTCGTCGATCTCAGGCATGACCCAGCTCCTGCTTGAGCGTCTTGCGGGCGCGATTCAGCCGCATCCGGACGGCACCCGAGCGCATGCCCAGGATCTCTCCCACCTCGGTGGCGTTGAAGCCTTCGATGACCAGCAACAGGATGCGCCGGTCCTTGGCGTTCAGGCCGTGCAGGGCCGAGACCAGCAGGTCCCGGGTCGCGGTGGGGTCGGTCAGCTCGCCGACCACCTCGCCCTTGAGCTCTGTGTAGCGGCTGTCGGGCTTGCGGGCGTCGTGGCCCGCGTTGGCGGCGATCCGGTAGACCCACGCCTTGAAGGGGCGGCCGTGCTGGTACTTGCGCCGGTGGCGGTGCACTCGAATGAAGGTCTCCTGGAGCGCGTCCTCGGCCTGGGAGCGCGAGCCGGTGCGGCGCACCAGGAAGCGGATCAGGGGATCCTTCCAGCGCGCATACAGCACCTCGAAGGCCCGTCTGTCTTCGTGTTGGACCCGCTGCATCAGCTCCTCGTCGCTCAGGAGGCCCCTCTCGTCTTGGGAAGGCACGTGGACGTCTGGACCTGCTACTGCGGGGGGCGGGCGAAGTGTCACACGCCCGGCGTGGGCTCACCGTTCAGGAGCTCCTGACTTCCCCCGATTAGACCAGGGTCATGCGACGTCGTCTCATCGGTGCCCTGATCGCGGTCGGGCTGGGCGTCCACACGTCGGCGCTGGCCGCCCGCGGGCCGTCGCTCCAAGGGCTCTGTGACCCGGCCGCGCCCCAGCCGGCCTTTGCCCAGGACGACGCGTTTCGGGTGCTGCTGACCCGCATGGCCGGGCCGGCAGAGTCGGTCCGAACCGCCCAGGACCAGTGGCTGCCCGGGGAACAGGGCAGGGTTCGCCAGATCGGCATGGCGGGTAGCGATGCCCTTCGCGGCTCCGCGGACTCGCTGCCGGGCCACCAGGCGCTCCAGTGGCAGCGCACCGCGTGCTTCGTCCAGGGGCCGGGTGCCGCGGGTGCGCTGGGTCGCGCCGCAGGGGCCCACGTCGTGATCTGGGGCCAGGCGGCCTGTGCACCGGGAGACGAGCTGGAGCTGGGCTGTGCCCGCTCGGGGCGGATCGGCGAGCTGCGGGCCGGGGTCACGGTGCTCGCCGAGCTCCCCCAGGCCCGCCCGCCCGAAGCCGGGTGGCGCCCGGTCCCCTTGCCCCACCCGGTCAACTGGGGCGTGCCGGTCCGGGACCTCGACGGGGGACAGGCGCTCTTGAACCTGGTCCAGGGGCTCGAGCGGCTCCAGCAAGGGGCACCGGCCAGCGCGGCGCTCCTGTTCGAGCGGGCTGGCTCCCAGGCCTCGGGGCTCCAGGTCGAGGCGCTCCTGTTGGCTGGCGACACCCAGGGCGCGCGAGAGGTGGCCGAGCTGGAGCTGGCCCGGTCCGAGCGCATCGGTGGCCCCCGACACGCCCGGGCCCTGGTGTCGATGGCCGGTGTGCACTGGTTCCGGGAGCGGCAGCCGATGGCTCGCCAGGCGCTGGACCAGGCGGTCCAGGTCGCCAAGGCCGCTGGAGACCGGCACGTGGCGGCCTATGCCACGCTTCAGCTGGGGCTTTTGGACGAACAGGTCGGGGACCAGGCCGGCGCTGAGTCCGCCTATGCGTCCCTGGTGGACCACACCTTCCTGAGCCACGACCGGGAGCTCCGGGCCGAGGTCCAGGCCGGACTGGGCCGGACCCGTCAGGCCCAGGGTCGGTTCGTCGCCGCTCACGACGCGTGGCTGCTGGCGCTCCCGGCCTACCAGGACGCCGCGGATCCCTGGGCCCTGGCGGTGGTGTTCGATGGCCTGGCGAGCACAGGCGGTCGGTTCGAGCAGGCCCGACGGGCGGGCTGGCTGACCCAGTCCCGGGACCTGTGGCGGGACCTGGGCCAGGACGAGCGCGCGTTGGAGGCGAACCTGGGCCTGGTGGCACTGGCGGCCCAGAGCGAGCGACCGGTGCGGGAGTCCCGGGCGGACTGGGAGGCGCGGCTCTCCGACGCCCTCGCCGCGGGGCGGGGCCTGAGCGCGGTGCTCGTAGGCACGGCCGATCCGGGGCGTGTCGACGGGCTGCACCGGGACCTGGCGAGGATCGCGATGGTCTTGGGCCATGTCGACGAGGCCCGGAGCTGGCTCCAGGTGGCTGGGGCCAGTCCCGGGGAGCAGGCGGTCATCGAGCGCGGACTGGCCGAGGTGCTGCGCGGGCAGGACGGGGCCGCTGCTCTGGCGCTGTACATGGACGCGCTGGCCCACGCGGAACAAGCCGGCCTGCTGCGGGAACAGGCCCGCATCGCCGCCCGCATCGCGGATCTGCAGCGCAAAGTCCTGCGGGACGTCGCCGAGGCTCAGCGTTGGTCCGGGCGCACCCTGGACCTGCACGATCGCGCCCTGGCGGCCGACGACCTGCCCCACGACGCGGCGGAGTGGGCCCGCATCGGCGACGTGGCGATGTTCATCCAGCGGAACGAGCCGGCCCTGGCAGCCTATGAACAGGCCGAGGCGGTGGACCTCGAGGCGGGGCCACCGGACGACCCCCAGCTGCCCTGCAAGGTGGGCTGGGCGCTGTTCGAGCTGGGACGCTACGACCACGCCGTGCTGGCCTATGAGCGGGGGGTGCGCGTGGCCGCGGCCCGAGGCGCCGAAGGACTGGCGAGGAGCTGCAGCGTGGGTGCGCAGCGGGCCCGGGACGCAGCCCGCAGCGTCGACTGAAGGGATTCAATCCGGCTGCAATCGCCCTCAGCGCGGCTCGGCGCCACTCTTGGGTCCTTCCAGGAGCACCCATGGGCCGCGCCGCCGCCTCCCTTCCCCGCCGTCTCGTCGTCCGGGTCTTCGTGGCGCTCGTGTTGCTGGGTGGCCTCTCGACTGCCCAGGCTTCGCCGAACAAGGCCATCTCCCAGACATCGATCAAGCTGGCCGACCTGATCGAGAACGAGCCCGTCTGGCAGGCCCAGGACAGCCACACCTGGACCTGGAGAGAAGAAGACGCCCCGGCCGTCACGCCCGATCCGTCCCAGGCCGACGGCAGCTCCGGTGGACCCGAGTGGCGACCCTGGCGCCACGACTGGACCATCAACCTTGTGTCCGGCGGCGCGAGCACCGGCGTCCAGGGGCCCACCCTTGGGGGCCCGAACAACGGCGTGTCCCTGGGCAAGGCCGATGCCTCCGCGTCGGGCTCCGTGGGCCTCGAGAACCACGGCAGCGACGTGCTGGGGCTCGGCCTGCGGGTCCGGGGCACGGCCAAGGCGTCGTCGAACCTGGTCGATGCCCGGAGCGGTGGCGAGGTCCTGGCCGGCAACGACGACCGCGCCGCGGGCATCGGGGCCCGTCTCAGCGCTTCCCTGGGGGCCGATGCCCGGAGCACCGGTGACGTGCAGCTCAACCGCCGTGGCCTGGGCGCCAAGGGCAAGCTCCAGGCCTTCGTGGGGGCCAAGGCCACCGGCGCGATCCCCGTGAACCTGGTGCTGTGCGGCCTGCAGACCATGGTGGCAGGCACTGCCCAGGTCTCGGCCGGCGCGGGTGCCAAGGGCGACTTCGCGGCCCACTTCGACTGGCGCGCCCTGACCCTGGAGCTCGGCGCGGGTGCGTCGGCGACCCTGGGTCTCGGCGCGGGCCTGGGCGCCAAGGTGCGCATCGACGCGGGGGCGCTGGTGAACGACCCCAAGGCCGTGTGGAAGTGCCTCCAGGATCAGCTGGCCAGCCTGGGGCGGCTGTCCCAGCGTGCGGGGGGGTGGCTCGTGGATCAGGCCCGACGGCTGGCCCCGTTGAAGGCCTCTGACCAGGCCGTGCCCCTCGACGACGTGGTCCAGGACCTGGACGACGTCCTGGGTGGCGTCCTGAGCATCGGCTGTTGACCCGGAGTGGCCGTGGGCCTCAACCTGTCTCCCATGGTCGACGCCCGCATCGGTCCCTTCACGCTGGGCCAGCCCCTCGGCGAGGGCACCTATGGCGAGGTCTGGGAGGGCCGGCACCGCCGGTCCGGAGTCCGGGTCGCCATCAAGTTCCTGCCGTGGCAAGGGGCGGAGGATCCCGGGCTGCGCAGGGCGCTGGAGCGCGAAGCGCGCCTGCTGGCCACCCTGGATCACCCCCACGTGCTCCGGCTCCTCGACTTCGGCCGGGTGGGTCGGCGGGAGAGCCGGGAGCTGGGCGGCCGGTGGCCCCACGGCACGCCGTACCTGGTGCTGGAGTACGTGGGCGGCGGCACCTGCTCGGCCCTGCGCGGTCGGCTGCCTTGGGCCGGGGTGCGAGACGTGCTGTTCCGCGTGCTCGACGCGTTGGCACACGCCCACGCCCGGGGGGTCATCCACCTGGACCTCAAGCCGGCCAACATCCTGCTGGGCGGGCGGGTGGTCGGCGCCGAAGCGAGCGATGGTGTGGACGACCCGGTGGGCCTGGTCAGCGGGCTCAGGCTCGCGGACTTCGGGATCGCCGGCCTGTTCGGGCGCGGGCAGCACCGCCGCTCGTCGGTGGGCACGCCGGCCTACATGGCGCCGGAGCAGTTCCGACAGGCCTGGCGGGACTTCGGGCCCTGGACCGACCTGTACGCCGTCGGATGCACGGCGTGGGCCATGCTCACCGGCCGGGCGCCGTTCCACCCCAAGCGGGGCAAGGCCCTGGCGATGGCCCACGCCTACGAGGATCCCCCGCTCTTCGAGCCCCGCATCGGTGTGCCCGAAGGTCTCGAGGCGTGGCTGCGAGCGCTCCTGGCCAAGGACCCGGCCCGGAGGCCGGCCCGGTGTGCCGAGGCGGCCATGGATCTGGCGTCGCTGGGCGACGCGGCGCCGGGCGGCGCGGCGGACCCGAACTCGGTGGGTCCGGACACGCCGACCCTGCGCGGGTCGGAGCAGCCGACCCAGCTGGAGTCCGAGTGGGGCGGGCCGGTCCCCGAGCTGTCCCTGTCGCCGAGTCCCACCGCCACCCTGGCCGCCGAGAACCTGGGCACGGTGAACACCTGGCGGCGACCCGAGCCCCCGCCCACGCCGCTCAAGGTCGCCGACGCGGGCCTGGGGGTGATCGGGCTTCGGGTCCCCCGACTGGTGGGCCGCGAGGCGGACCAGGACGCGCTGTGGCGCACGCTGTTGCAGGTCCGCCGCGAGGGCGCACCGAGAGCGGTGGTGCTGCGCGGCCCAGGGGGTCGGGGGGTGAGCCGGCTGGCCCGGTGGCTGCAGCACCGGTCCCACGAGCTCGGCATCGCCGACACGATCCGGGCCGCCCACGACCCCGACGAGCCGGATGCCCTGGGCCGGGCGCTGCGGGACTGGCTCCGGGGCTGGGACCTGGATCGACTGGCGCTGGAGCTGCGCATCCACCGTCAGCTGCGGCGCTGGGGCCACGACAAGCCCTGGCTGGCGACCCTGGCGTCGACGGTGCTGGTCCAGGAGCAGACGGCCGCCCGGCCCCGCGATGTCCAGAGCGTGTTGGCCGAGCTGGTAGGGGCGGCGAGCGACAAGCGCACCGCGGTGCTGGTGCTCGACGAGGCCCAGTGGGGCCCCGAGGGTCTGGGGCTGGCCCTGGCGCTGCTCGCGGCGCCCCAGGCCAGGGTCCTGGTGATCGCCGCGGTCCAGGACGACGAGGAGCCCCACGCCCAGGCCGTGCAGGCCCTGGAGGACCTGGTCGGCCACCCGCGGAGCACCGTGCGGGAGATCTCCCCCCTGCGCGAACCCGACGCCCGGCGGCTGGTCGAGGACAGCCTGCTCCTGGAGCCCCTGCTGGCGGCCCGCGCGGTGGGCTTGTCCGGCGGCAGTCCCCGGTTCCTGCTGCAGCTGGTCCAGGACTGGGTCCAGCGGGATCAGCTGGCCCCGACCGCCGAAGGCTTCGTGCTGCGGGAGCCGGACGCCACGGCCCTGCCCGGGGACATGGCGGCGCTGCTGCTCCGGCGCCTGGACCCGGTCGAGTTGGGGGATCCAGGTCCGCTGGAGCTGGCCGCGGCGCTGGGGGCCCGGGTGGACCGAGAGGAGTGGCTCGCGCTGGCGCCCCAGGGCGAGCCCATCGCGACCCGGGCCGTGGCGGCCGGTCTGTGGGAGCCGACCCGGGCCGGGTGGCGCTTCCAGGTCGGGGTCGTGCGCGAGGTCCTGGCCGAGCGGGCGCGGGCCGCCGGCCGGTGGGCCGACCACCACGAGCGCTGTGTCCGGCTGCTCCAGGCCCGTCCGGGAGCCGGCCTGCGGCTCGGGCGCCACCTGCTGGCCGCGGGCGATGCGGGCCGGGCCTTCGAGCTGCTGTACGAGGAGGCCCAGCGGGCCCGTCTGTTCGGCCGTGGCCAGGACGCGCTCCAGCTGGCGGACCAGACGGCCCAGGCCCTCGCCCTGCTCCAGCCGGCGGCCGACGACGAGCGGCTCGGCCAGCAGTTGCTGCTGGAGTGCCGGCTGCTCTGGGACCTGGGCGACGTCGACACCCTGCGGCTGCGTGCCGACCGGATGCTGGATCAGGCCCGCACCCACGGCTGGCGGGTGCTCGAGGGCGAGGCCCTGCGGTGTCGCGCCCTGGCTCGCCGGGCCCGTCGGGACCCGACCTGTGAGACGGACTTCCACGGGGCTCTGGCCGTGTTCGTGGCCGTGGAGGATTCCTGGCGGGCGTCCCGGGTCCAGGGCGACCTGTGCAACCTGTACTGCGTGCTGGGCCGGGCCGATGACGCCGAGCCTCTGGGCAGCCTGGCCGTCCAGGGGGCCCGCAGGCTCGGCGATCGGGAGGGCCTGGCGATGGCCTTGCTGGCCCGCTCCCTGGCCCGGGAGCGTCAGGGCCGGCTGGAGGAGGCTCTGGCCGACGCGGTGGCTGGCCGGGCGGTCACCACCACAGAGGGCGTGCCGCTGTGGGAGATCAATGGCCTGCGCCGCACGTCCGAGGTGCTGGTGGAGCTCGGCCGCGCGAACGAGGCCCGGGCCCAGCTGCTCGAGCTGGTCGACGGGCTCCGGCTGCAGCTCAACCTGGGAGCGCTGGGAAGTGTGCTGAATCGCCTGGGGGACCTGGAGCGGGCCCAGGGCCGACGAGACGCCGCCGAGCGCTGCTACCGCGAGGTCGTGGACATGGGACGGCTGGTCGGGCACAGCCGGCACTTCGCCCGCCTGAACCTGGGGCTCCTGTTGCTCCAGTCGGGTCGTGCGGCCCCGGTCGTCGGGCTGGCGTCGCCGGTCGCGTCCCACGCCGCCGAGATCGGCCACCACTTGCTCGAAGCCTGTGCCCGTTCACTGTTGTGCTGGGCCCACGCGGTCCTGGGGGACGCCGAGGGCTTCGAGTCCGGCCTGGTCCAGGTGGAGGACGCGGTGGCGCGCTTCGGCTTGCCCGACCTGGACCTGGCCATCGCCATGGAGCAGGCCGGGCGTCAGGCGGCGATTCAGCTGGGGCCGGAGCTGGCCGCTCGCGCGCTGGCTGTGGCGGCGAGCACTTATGAGAGACGGGGGGATCGAGCGGCGGCAGAGGGGTGCGTCTCGGATCTCTAGAGACCCCCCACGTCGGCCACCGACCACCAGATGTCCCCATCCCAGCTCAGGTCGTCGTCCCAGGACCCGCCATAGGGGTAGTGGACCCCGTCGCCCCAGACCCCGGTGCCGTACCCGGCGTACCAGTCCCCCGCCGGGTCGTTCACGATCCACCCCGACGCGTCGTACCCCACCAGCACCGCGATGTGGCCCGCGCTGGTCCAGAAGCCGTGCACCACCACCGGCCGCCCAGCGTCCAGGTGGTCCCGCAGGTCGTCCCGGGTGGCCCGGGTGCCGGAGCTGGAGGCCAGGCCCTCCCAGCTGTAGAGCTGGGCCAGGCCGCTCGGCGACTGGGCCTGGGACTTGCCGTAGACCAGGTAGAGCTCGTCGGGCGTCACAAAGCCCGTGCCGTACCAGCTCCCCAGGAGCATCGCCGCCGAGGTCACTCCACAGGTGCCGCTGGGCTCGTAGCGGTTGTCGTACTGGTAGAAGTAGGGCACGGCGAGGAAGCCGTCGGCTGCGGGCTCGGCGCTGGGCTCAGCGGTGCCTTCGCCCCCGTTTGTGACCGTGATGGTCAGGGTGTCCGTGGTGATGGCATTGCCCAGACTGTCCAGCCCGGTCAGTGTGACGACTCGCGGCGTGCCGGTGCCGGTGAAGGTGTAGGTCAGCGTGTCGCTGTCCCTCGGATTCCACGGGTCGCCCAGGCTCCAGCCGTCGGCGTCCAGGTGCACCGAGTGCACCGCTTCGGCGTGGACCTGGAACGTGACCGGGTTGGGCACGGTCGTGCCGTCAGCTGGGGACACGACCTGGACCCGGGCGGCCCGCCAGGGGTAGAGCGCGTCCGCGTGGTCGCCTTCGACGGCCGGGATGGGGGTCTCGAAGGCGGGACTGCAGGCCAGAAGGAAGAGCCAGCTCATGGGGTCGCTCCGGTGTCTGACCCAAGGCCTATGGCCCCGACACCGGCGTCGGACTGTTGAACTTGTGACAATCGACCAGCGCGTAGCCGACCCCGTAGCAGGTGAGCAGGAAGCGCGGTCGCGAGGGGTCGGGCTCGAGCTTCTTGCGCACCCGGCGCACGGTGGTGTCGATGGTCCGGGTCAGGGCGTAGGGGCTGTAGCCCCAGACCTCTCGGAGCAGGTCTTGTCGGGAGACCGGCTGGCCGCCGTGGCGTGCGAGGCACTCGAGCAGTCGGATCTCCGTCGGCGTGAACCGGGTCTCGGGGTCGGGCACGGCAGGCCTCGGGTGCGCCCCAGTGTCCGGCGTCCCGGGACCTGCCCCGATTGCAGGGGGATTGAACGCGGTGCGGTAGAACGGGGGCATGCGCCCGACCGGTCCGCCCGCCGACGCCCCGGACCAGAGCGAGCTCTCGGTCACCCACGAGATCGCGGGCAGCTGGTTTCTGGAGGTCGGCGACGACGAGGCGCTCACGGTGGCCGGTCGCGGGCTGGTGATCGGGCGGGACCCCAGCTGCGACCTGGTTCTCACCGATCGGACCGCCAGCCAGCGGCAGGCGGTGGTGTTGCCGATGGGCCCGCGGCTCGAGGTGCTCGCCCTGGGCCGCAACCCGACCCTGGTCGACGGCGAGCGCGTCCAGACCCGGGCCTGGCTGACCCCCGGCCAGGTGCTCGAAGTCCCCGGCCTGCGCCTGCGCGTCGGGCGCATCGGCGGGGTCTCCGGGACCCGGCGCCGGTGGCTGGTGCGCGCCCCCGAGGGCTCCTATGGCCTGCGCCAGCTTCCGATGTCCCTGGGCGGGGGCACCACGGACAGCGTGCAGCTCTTCGGCTGGCCCCCAGGTGCCCTGCACTTCCGGCTCCAGGACGGCCTGCTGGTGTTCGAGACCGGGGTGGCGCTGCAGCACGGCAGCCGCGAGGTCCCCGCCGGCGCCGTCGAGGTCGCGTCGCCTGGCGATGCCTTCACGGTGGCGGTGTGCACGGTCCACCTCCACCGGGAGCGGGTCTCCCAGAGCGGCGGGACCGAGCTGGTCGAGGCGTCCGGACGCCCCTTGGCCGCGCGCTTCGAGTTCATGGCCCGCGGTGGCGCCCTGACCGTCGACTACGGCGCAGGAGCGCCCATCCGAGTGGAGCTGCCCGAGCTCCGGGCCCGGTTGGTGGCGGCCCTGCTGAGCCCGCCCCGGGGCTACACCCCCGGCGAGTACCTGCCCGACGACATCCTGATCCCGGCCATCTGGTCCGGCAATGCCGCGCGCACGCGCACCGACCTGAACGTGCTCCTGCACCACACCCGCAAGGCCCTGGTCCGGGCCGGTCTGAACCCGGCCCAAGTGCTGTCGCGGGCCAAGACCGGCGGGTCGACCTGTTTCCTGCTGGCCCCGGACGCCCAGGTCGAGGTGGTCTAGCTGTGGGCGCTTGGTCGACCAGATCGGCCTGAGGCGGACGTCGGCGCTTTCATGTTTCCTCCACGGGTGTCGTCGTCGGGCGTCGAGGCGGACAGGGTGCCAATTGGGGCGATTTCTGTGTCGGGACCCGGGTCGGGAGGGTCGCGAGAGAACGAAACAGGGGTCAGGAACCTTTTGTTAAGCATTATGAGAACAGGCATAGACTATTATGAATAGCCAATCTGTATCCGGGGCATGACGCCGGGTTGGGTGGCGTAGGCGAGCTATGAGCCCGGTGCGCGGTGCGCACGGTCACCGGCCCTCCGAGGCTGGCGCAACGGCGCCGCCGGTCAGGCGGTCGCCACGGCGCGTCGTGGATGCTTGAAGAGCTTCAGGAGGTGGTAGGCCATGCAGACGAGGTCCCACTCCTGCGCCACAGGCCCGGCCCGAACGCGACAACCGCCGCACAGGTTCCGCCCGAACGCGACAAATGGCCCTGCGAGCACGCCTTAAGAGCCCGATCAGGCCGTCGCAGGGCCTTGCAGACCTCGACGAGCGGGCTCTCGGACCCGATCTGTCGCGTTCAGGTGGGACCTATGCGGCGCCTGTCGCGTTGAGGTGGGACCTGTGTGGCCATTCACGTGCTCCCGGTGCAGCAGGTACGCCAGCGGGCTGATCGAGCCCACAAATGGCGTCGCGATCAGGTAGGGCCAGACGTTGATGCCCAGGCGCTGGGCGTCCCGGCGCAGCCCTCCCCAGGCGATGGTGATCGCGATGCACAGGTCCAAGAAGACCTGGCTGCCCCAGCGGCCCTCGAAGGCGATGTCCAGGAAGCCCCAGTAGCCCTGGTCGAGGGAGATCCAGGTGGACCAGCCGGTGAACGCGATGAGGACGGCTGCGAGGACGACAGTGCGGGTCATGGGCACCTCCTGGACCCAAGATGCTCCCCCGACGTCATGCAGGCCATGACCTCACAGGTCATGTTCGTCGGGAAGTATGGGACTAAGAGGGGGTCATGCAGCCCTTTGGACCCCTCCTGAAGCAGTGGCGTGGCCAGCGCCGCATGAGCCAACTGGCCCTGTGCGAAGCCGCCGAGGTCTCCACCCGACACCTGTCCTGCCTGGAGAACGGCAAGGCGGCGCCCAGCCGGCAGATGGTCCTGGTGCTGGGTTCCGCCCTGGACCTGCCGCTGCGAGACCGCAACGACCTGCTCCAGGCGGCCGGCTTCACAGCGGCCTATGGCGCCCGGGACCTGGAGGGCCCGGAGATGGCCGCGGTGCGCGAGGCCTTGGACTTCGTGCTGGCGCGCTTCGAGCCCAACCCGGCGCTGGTGGTCGACACCGCCTACCGCACCCTGGCCATGAACACCGCGGCGGCCAGGCTCTCGGCCGTGTTCCTGGACCCGGACCCCGAGCTGGCGGCCATCGCCGACAACGCCATGCACGTGCTCTTCCACCCCAAGGGGCTGCGGCGCTGGATCGTGAACTGGGACCGGATCGGCGCCATGACCCTGGACCGGATGCAGCGCGAGGCCCTGCGGGACCCCCAGGTGAGCGGGGCCCTGCTGGCTGAGATCCAGCGCTACCCGGACCTGCCGGAGCCCGCGGCCCTCCCCGGGACCGACGTGCTCGTGCCGATCCACCTGGCCCGCGGCGAGCTGTCCCTGCGCTTCGCCCTGCTGCTGACGACCCTGGGCTCGGCGGTCGACGTGACGGCCCAGGAGCTGACTGTCGAGACCTACTTTCCGCTGGACGAGGCCACCGCGGAGTGGCTGTCGACGTAGCGGCGGAGCAGCTCGGTGTGCACGACCACGTCCCGCGCCTCGGGGTCGCGGCCCACGCCGATGAGGGACTGGGCGAGCTGGTCCCCGGTCAGGGAGCTGTAGCGATCCCGCAGGGTTCGGGCCCCGAACAGGCCCAGCACTGCCAGGGCGCCGTCGCCGAGCACCGCCCCGACCCGCTCTCCGAGCCGGTCTTCGTCCCGGTCCGGTCCGGTGATGAAGGAGGGCCGGGCCGCGATCCACGGCAGCACGCCGTGGTCCAGAGCCCGCTCGACCTCGGCCCTGGCCAGCAGGTAGCGGTTGTTCCGGGGCTTGTCGGCGCCGATCGACGACAGGTAGACGAACACGGGGCGACTCGGTGCAGCGCTGGCGGCCTGGAGCAGCATCAGGGTCAGGTCCCGATCGACGTGCTCATAGGTGGCGCTGGGCTCGTGCTTCTTCTGGCGGGACGCCGTGGTGCCCAGCAGGGCGTAGACGTGGGTCGGCGTGTGGCGAGCCAGGGCGGCGGTGAGGGCGAGGGGCTCCCAGGGGGTCGTGTCCACCGTGGCGCCCATCGCCTCGAACCTGGGCTTCCAGGTCTCCAGGCTCCGGGACGAGGGCCGAATGTGCGCCACGACCGTGTCGCCGGCGGCGGCCAGTCTCTCCACGACGTTGCGCCCGGTGTACCCGGTGGCTCCCGCGACAAAGGCCCGCATCTGTGCTCCCGGACCAACACCCGGGGGCAGTCTACCGCCGAAGGCTCCGGTCAGCGCTTCCGGGGCTTGGCCCGGTCCGTCGGGGTCGCGGTCCAGGGGTCTTCGGGCCAGGGGTGTCGGGGGTAGCGGCCCCGCAGCTCCTTGCGGACCTGGGGCCAGGTGTGGGTCCAGAAGCTCTTCAGATCGGCCGTCACCTGGACCGGTCGCTGGCTGGGCGCCAGCAGCTCGATGACGACTGGGATCTGCCCTTCGGCCACCCGGGGCGACGTGCGCCAGCCGAAGCACTGCTGGATGCGGGCGGACAGCACCGGGGACTCGCCGGGCACGTAGCGGAGCCGGCGGGACGTGCCGCTCGGCAGGGTCAGGGACGCCGGGGCCAGGGTGTCCAGGGCCTGGCGCTGGGACCAATCCAGCTGGCCCTGCAGCGCCGCGCACAGGTTGCGCGCGTGGAGGTCCTTGAAGCTGCGCAGGCCGTCGCAGAGCCCGGGCAGCAGGGCCGCCCAGTCCGGGTCCGGCAGCCCCAGCTCGGGCCGCCACTGGCGCAGGCAGGCGATGCGGGCCTGGAGCTCTTGGGCCTCCTTGCTCGGCGCCAGAGCCCTGGCGGGGTCGGCCCGGGCCGCCTGGAGCAGGAGCGCCGCTGCCTTGTCAGGAGCCGCCGCCGCTGTGCGTGTGCTCAGCACGATGGCACCCACCCGGTTCTCGATCCGTCCCCGGGCGGCCTGGGCCTCCGGGTCCCACACGGTCTCCTGGATCCGGTCGACCGACAGCCAGTCGGGGTCAAGGTCGATGGCCGCCCGGACCCGATGGACCTGGCGCACGCCCTTCCTTCCGGCGGTGATGACCACCGCCACGAACCACTCGCCGACGCCCTCGGGGACCACCACGCCGACGCCGCTGGCCAGGAGGGCCCGTGGATCGCCGGGGCTCCGCCTGCGGCCGATCCGACCCGGAAAACCGGCCATCAGCGCCGTCGCGAGCCCGCGGGAACCACCGCCGGAGACCTGGGGCGGACCCAACACGCGCTCGGCTGCCCGCACGAGCTGGTCCCGGGTGGCCCGGACCTGTGCGTGGGCGGAGCGGTTCACCCGGCGGGAAGGCCGGGCCACCTCGTCCAGTCGGACCTCGAGGGACCCGCTGTCGTCGTCGGGCCTCAGGTCCCGCTCGCTGGCCAGTGCCGCTGCAGTCGCAGCCAGAGCCAGGCAGCCGCCTCGGTGGCCTGCGGCGACCACCCGGCCCAGGCGTGGGGCCACGGGCAGAGCGGCCAGGAGCTGGCCCAGCGCGGTCAGTCCGTCGTCCTCCCGCAGCGCCCCGAGCTCGTCCAGCGTGGCCAGGGCCTGCGCCAGGTGCGCCGAGGGCGGCGGCTCGAACCACCGAAAGGCCTGTGGCTCGGCACCCCACGCCAGCAGCTGCAGCACGGTGCCCGCCAGGTCGGCGCGCACCAGCTCGGGTTCCTCGGCCGGGCGCAGCCGTCGGTCCTCGGCCTGGGTCCACAGCCGGCGGCAGCGGCCTGGTCCCAGCCTTCCCGCCCGTCCCGCCCGCTGGTCTGCCGACGCCCGGCTGATGCGCACGGTCTCCAGCCGCTGCAGCCCCAGGGCCGGATCGAAGCGCGGCACCCGGGCCAGGCCGGCGTCCACTACCGCACGCACCCCGGGCACGGTGACGGAGGTCTCGGCGATGTTGGTGGCCAGCACGACCCGCTGTACCTTGCCCTCGGTGAGCGCCCTCTCCTGATCGACCAGCGGCAGGCGACCATGGAGCAGGTGGATCGGGACCCCTGTGCCGGCCAGCGCGTCCGCCGTGTCCTCGAGCTCCCGCACACCTGGCAGGAAGACCAGCACGTCCCCGCCGGCCTCCAGCTCCTGGTGGACGGCCCGGGCCACCCGGCTGGACAGCGGGCGGTCGTCGGGCTGGGCATCCCACGCCACCTCGACGGGGAAGGGCCGACCCTCCCCGCGCACGATCGGGCAGTCCCCCAGGAACGCCGCGACGGGCGCCGGGTCCATCGTGGCGGACATCACCACCAGCCCCAGGTCCCCTCGGGCCTCTCGGGCCTCCCGCAGCAGGGCCAGGGCCAGGTCTGCATGCAGGCTGCGCTCGTGGAACTCGTCCAGCACCACGCAGCCCACCCCCTCCAGGAAGGGGTCCTCCAGGAGCCGGCGCGTCAACAGGCCTTCGGTCAGGAACTCCAGCCGGGTGTCCGGCCCTGCTCGGCGGTCGTGGCGCACGCTGTACCCGACCCGCCCGCCCAGGGGCACGTCCAGCTCCCAGGCGACCCGCCGAGCAGCCAAGCGAGCGGCCACGCGGCGAGGCTGAAGCACCAGCACCCGGGCCCACCGGGGCAGCAACGCCGGCGGGATGCGCGTGGTCTTGCCCGACCCGGGCGGCGCCACCACCACCACGGCGCCGTGGAGGTCGAGCGCGCCGACCACGTCGTCCAGGACGGCGTCGATGGGGAGGGTTTTTCCTCTCACAAGGTCCTAATACCTACAAGAAAACGGATATTTGCGTCAAGAATCCTCACCAGACTTGAAAGACTGGCTCTTGACTTGGCAACATCCTGACAGTGCGGCCGCGAGTCATACGACGGCACGGTTGCACGGAGGGGACATCATGATCGACCAGGAGGCGCTGCCCATGGGCACCTTCGAAGACACGGGGAGTCCGGCCGACCTGCCGACCGCGCTCGCCCGTTCCGAGGAGCGCTTTCGGGCCGTGATCGCCGGGTGCCCGGACCCGGTCGCTGTGATCGCCGAAGGGCGCTTCACTCGACTCAACCCGCGCCTGGTGGCGCTGCTGGGCTTCGGCGACGCCGAGCTGCTGCGGCACTCGCCGGTGCTCCAGCGGGTGCACCCGGACGACCGGGCCTGTTTCGCGGAGACCTGCCGGTCGCTGTTGGCCGGACCGGCCGAGACCGCCCTCGCGCCCCAGGCGCTGCGGCTGATCGCCGCCGATGGTCGCGACGTCCACGTCCAGGTCTCCGCCGTGCGGATCCACGACGGCGGGCCCGCCCTGTACGCTACGCTGCGAGACCTCACCGAGCGGCGCCAGCTGCACGCTCGGCTGGCCCGGTCGGACCGCATGGCCAGCCTGGGCACCCTGGCGGCCGGGGTGGCCCACGAGATCAACAACCCCCTGGGCTTCATCCTGATGAACCTGGACGGGGTGCTCGAGGACCTGCCCGGGCTCATGCGCAACCTGCAGGTCCTGCGGGTCGCCCTGGCCGATCGCATCGGCGTGCTCGAGGCCGAGCGTCTGCTCGCCGCGGTGGGCCTGCCCGCGACCTCTGAGCCCGTGGACGAGCTCACCGAGCGCACCCGGGACGCCTACGTCGGTGCCCAGCGGGTCCGGGACATCGTGCGGGACCTGCGCACCTTTGCCAACGTGGAGACCGATGAGGCCGCCCTGGGCCCGGTCCAGGTCGAGGCCGCCCTGGAGATCGCGCTGAACCTGGCGTGCCACGACATCAAGTACAAGGCGCGGATCCGCCGGGACCTGACCCAGACGCCCCGGGCCCGTGCCGAGGAGGGACGGCTGTCCCAGGTGCTGCTGAACCTGCTTGTCAACGCAGCCCAGTCCCCCGAGGGGACCGAACCCAAGCAGGTCAAGCTGAGCAGCTACGTCCGGGACGAGCGTGTCGTGGTCGAGGTCGCCGACAACGGGGCGGGCATCGCGGCCAAGGACCTGGGGCGGGTGTTCGAGCCCTTCTTCACCACCAAGCCGGCGGGAGAGGGCTCGGGGCTGGGCCTGGCGATCTCCCGGGAGATCGTGCGCGGCTTCGGCGGGGAGCTCGAGGTGGACAGCACCCCGGGACTGGGCGCGGCCTTCCGGGTCTGCCTGCCCATCGCCGACGACGTCAGCTCGGTCCTCGAGGCCGACGACGAGTCCGAGGAGGAGCCCCCGTCGCCCCGACGGCCCCGGATCCTGGTGGTCGACGACGAGCCCATGATGCTGCGGGCGCTGGAGCGGCGCCTGGCCCGGGAGTACGACGTGGCCTGTGCGGTCTCGGGCGCCCAGGCCCTGGAGCGGCTCTCCGAGGAGGGCGACTGGGACATGGTCCTGTGCGACGTGGTCATGCCCGGCGTCGATGGCGCAGCGGTCTACCGCTGGATCCAGACCCACCGCCCCCAGCTCTTGGAGCGCACGATCCTGATGACCGGCGGTGCGGTCACCAGCGAGTCCCGCCGCTTCCTGGACGAGACCGAGAACCTGGTGCTGCCCAAGCCCCTTCAGGTGCCGCAGCTGCTGGGGGTGCTCCGGGGAATGCTCTACGAGCCCGGCCAGGGCAATGCGCTGGGGTCGCGGCCGTAGCCCACCCTGGCGTGATAGCGTCCCCCACGCCGCGAGGGGCCCCCGGTCGTGATCTCCGCAAGCTGTCCGAACTGTGGATCTCCCGTGCGCTTCGCCCACGGCGCCGCCCCGGCGACGGTGTGCGAGGCTTGTCGCAGCACGGTCATGCGCGAGCTCGACGCGCTGGTGGTGGCGGGCAAGGTCTCGGCCTTCAGCCGCGATCTGTCGCCCATCCAGCTCGGTGTCCGGGGCTCGGTCGACGGCAAGGACTTCCAGGTCGTCGGCGTCCTGCGCAAGGCCCGCGAGGGCGTGCGCTGGAACGAGTGGTACCTGCTCTTCAGCGACGGCACCGACGGCTACCTGGGCGAGGGCAACGGCTTCTACCAGGTCTTCTCCGAGCCCCCTCAACAGGTCCCCCACGACGCTGCCCAGCTCTACGCCGGCGCCCGGGCGACCCTGGGCGGCATCGAGTGGACGGTGACGGAAGCGGCAGAGGCCCGGGTGGTGGCCGCCGACGGCACCCTGCCCTTTGCCGCGGTCCAGGACACCCCCACCGCCTACGCCGACCTGCGCAGCGTGGACGGCCGCCGGGTCGGCACCTTGGACGCGGTGGACTCGCCGCCGACGCTGTGGGTGGGCCGCATCGTGCCGCTCACGGCCATGGCACTCCAGGGCCTGCGCCCGATCACCGGGTGGTCCGACCCGGTCATCACCGACTTCCACGGCCCCGAGGTCACCCAGGTCCGCAGCTTGGCCTGCCCGAATTGCGGCGGTGCGATCACGCTGCGGGCCCCCGGCGCCAGCGTGAACCTGGGTTGCGAGTACTGTGGGTCCGAGCTGGGCATCCAAGAGGTGGGCGACAAGACCAACGCCCAGGTGCTCGAAGCCCGGGACAAGCGCGACTGGAAGCCATCGCTCCCGCTGGGCCAGCGGGGCGAGCTGGACGGCGTCCAGTGGGAGGTCATCGGCGCCATGGGCCGGCACGTCACGGTCGACTACATCGACTACCACTGGACCGAGTACTTCTTGTACAACCCCTACCGGGGGTTTCGCTACCTGGTCGAGGACGGGCGCGGGCACTGGAGCCTGGTGCGGCAGCTGCCGGACACGCCGGGCGCCGCCAGCGGTCGCCGGGCCAGCTACCAGGGGCGCCGCTTCCGCCACTACACCGGCGGCACCGCGGTCGTGAACCGGGTCCTGGGCGAGTTCTCGTGGGAGGTCCGCACCGGCGACCAGGCCCTGACCGACGACTACGTGGCGCCGCCGTTCATGCTCTCCGCCGAGCGCAGCGAGCACGAGATCACCTGGTCCCTCGGCGAGTACAGGACCCCGGACCAGGTGGGCGACGCCTTCGGGCTCGAGCTGGGACGGGCGGTCGGCATGGCCCCCCACGTGCCCAACCCGTACGCCGAGCCGAGCCAGAATCGCAAGGCCTGGACCTTTGGCGTGCTCCTGTTGGCGGGCGCTGTGCTGCTCTTCCTGGGCCAGGCCGTCACGGCGGCCAACGACGTGCTCATGTCCCAGGGCTGGTCCACGTCGGCCCAGGGCGAAGAGGTCTTCCTGACCGAGCCCTTCACGGTGCCCGACACTCTGCGCCGGAACCTGTACGTCGAGATCAGCAGCGCCCTGTCCCGCGGCGACGCCCAGGTCCACACGTCGCTGATCAACACCGACAACGGCGCGGTCTACCACCCCATCGACACCAGCAAGCGCAACAAGGCCACGGGCCGGGTCTGGCGAGCCACGCCGGGCAGCTACGTGGGCCGGGTGGAGATCGCCCGCAACCCCAGCAAGACCCCCTCCAGCGATCTGAAGGGCCTCAAGCTCACGGTGACCCTGGACAAGCCGTGGCGCTCGCCGCTGTTCCTGCTGTTCTTCTACGCCCTGCTCGCGCCCCTGGCCCTGGTGCTGGCCAAGGGCGCCTTCGAGACCAAGCGCTGGTCGGAGAGCGACCATGCGGGCTGATCGCCGCCGAAGGAGCGTGCCATGAACCTCGTCACCGGCCACTTCGGTCTGGGCCTGCTGTTCCTCGCAGGCGCCGGAGGCATGGTCGCCACCGGCTGGACCCCCACCAGCGCCAAACAGGAGACCGTCCCGGTCTCGGTCCGGGACAACCCGGCCTCCTACAAGCCTTCCTATGCCCTGTTTCGGGGCTACCACGTGATCTACACCACCTCCGGCGGCGGTTACCGCTCCGGGAAGTGAGCAAAGCGGCATGGACAACTGGCTCGATCTGAACGTCTTGATGGCGACCCTGCTCTACTCGGGCGTCGGGGTCGTGGTCTTCGCCCTGGCCTTCCTCGTGATGGTCAAGGCTGCGCCCTTCTCGGTCCAGAAGGAGATCGAGGAGGACCAGAACACCGCTCTCGGCATCGTGATGGGGTCCGTGATCATCGGGCTCGCGATCATCATCGCGGCCGCCTTGACCGGCTAGCCGGCCTCGATGCGCGGAGACATCCCTCGCCCGGACATCCGCCGGGTGCTGTTCCTCTCCGCGTTCGTGATCGCGATCTGCGGGCTCGTCTACGAGCTCGTGGCCGGTGCATTGGCGTCGTACCTGCTGGGCAACGGCGTGACCCAGTGGTCCCTGATCATCGGCACCTACATGTCGGCGATGGGCGTGGGCTCCCTGTGGTCCAAGGCCATCGAGCGCAACCTGTTGGCGCGGTTCGTGGAGATCGAGCTGGCGGTGGCGCTCATCGGTGGCTTCGAGGCCAGCCTGTTGTTCGCAGGCTTCGTGTACTCCGAGAGCTTCAAGTTCCTGTTGTTCGGGCTGGTCGCGACCATCGGCGTGCTGGTGGGGCTGGAGCTGCCGCTCTTGATCCGGATCCTGGAGCGCGAGACCACGCTCAAGGAGCTCATCGCCCGGATCCTGTTCCTGGACTACATCGGCGCCCTGGCCGCGTCGCTGGCGTTTCCGCTGTTGCTGCTGCCCAAGCTGGGGCTCATCCGGACCTGTCTGGTCTTCGGCTTGCTCAACGCCCTGGTCGCCCTGTGGACCACCTTCTTGTTCGACGCGGAGCGACCGGTGCTGTTCCGGCTGCGGGCGCTGTGTGTGGCGACCCTGGTGATCCTGTCCGCCGGACTGGGGGGTGCCAGCGTGCTCGAGACCAAGATGGAGTCGGACCTGTTCGCCGACCCGGTGGTGTTCCGCGAGCACTCGGCGTATCAGCGCATCGTGGTCACGCACCGGGACGGGGACACGCGGCTGTTCCTGGACGGCGCGCTGCAGTTCAGCACCATCGACGAGTACCGCTACCACGAGAGCCTGGTCCACCCCGCGCTGGCCAGCGTGGCCCACCCGCGACGGGTGCTGGTGCTGGGCGGGGGCGACGGCCTGGCGGTCCGCGAGGTCCTGCGGCACGACGGCGTCGAGGAGATCGTGCTGGTGGACCTGGACCCGGCGATGACCCGCCTGTTCAGCGAGCGGGAGGGGCTGGCGGCCCTCAACGGCGAGGCCCTGTCGGACCCCCGGGTCACGGTGGTCAACGACGACGCCTTCGCCTGGGCCCGGTCGGGGGGGGCCGGCCGGTTCGGCGCGGTGGTCATCGACTTCCCCGACCCCAACAACTACGGGCTGGGCAAGCTCTACACCAACCACTTCTACCGCCTGTTGGTGCCGCTGCTCGAGCCCGGCGCCGCGGTGACGATCCAGGCCACGTCGCCGTTGTGGTCGCCCCGGGCCTTCTGGTGCATCGTGCGCACCCTGGAGCACGAGGGCTACACCGTCCGGCCCTACCATGCCTATGTGCCCAGTTTTGGCCAGTGGGGCTTCGTGCTGGCCAGCCAGGCGCCGCTGCCGGCGTTCCGGCCCCTGCCCGACGGACTGCGCTTCCTGGACGACGCCACCCTGGCGGGCCTGTTCCACTTCTCGCCGGACATCGCCCGTGTGGACGGCCCGGTCAACCGGCTGGACAACCAGGCCCTGGTGCGGCTCTACGAGCAGGACTGGCGGACCCTCGACCTGAAGTGAGCGGTCCCAGTCGGCGAGCGGTCCTGGCCGGGCTGGCGGCGCTGCCGGCGTGCCGGAGCAAGGCGCCACCCCCTCTGGTCGGGGAGTTCCAGGGCCAGGCGCGTATGCACCGGGGTCACCGCGTCCGGGGTGCACCGCCCCGAGCCAGCCGGACCGAAGCGGTGGACGTGCTGATCGTGGGCGGCGGGGTTGCTGGCTTGAGCGCGGCGTGGCGGCTGGCGCGAGCGGGGTTCACGGGCACGGTGCAGCTGGTCGAGCTCGGGGACTTGCTCGGTGGGACCTCGGCATCCGGGCGCCATGAAGGCCGGGTCTTTCCCTGGGGCGCCCACTACCTGACCCTGCCCAGCCCCGAGTGCCGCCACATGCGCACCCTGTTGGCCGAGGCGGGGGTGATCCAGGGCTTCGAGCACGGCCGGCCCCGCTACGACCCTGGGGCTCTGTGCCTGGCGCCCCAGGAGCGGCTGTTCATCGCCGGTAAGTGGATCGAGGGCCTGTGGCCGGCGACTGGGGCCAGCGCCGACGACGACGCCCAGCACGCAGCATTCGAGGCCCTGTGCGACGACTGGACCGGTCGCGTGGGGGCTGATGGGCTGCCGGCGTTTGCAATTCCCGTGGCCCACTCCAGCCAGGACCCGGCCATCCGAGCGCTGTCGGGGGTGGCCTTCTCGGACTGGCTGGCGGCCCAGGGCTTCACGTCGACGCGGCTGCGGTGGTGGATCGACTACGCCTGCCGCGACGACTACGGCGCGACCGCCGACCGGATCAGCGCCTGGGGCGGGCTGCACTACTTCTGCAGTCGGCGCCCGGACCCGGCTGATCCGCGGGACCTGGGCACCCACGTGCTCACGTGGCCCCAGGGCAACGGCTTCCTGGTGGACCACCTGGCGGCTCGGAGCCAGGCCCAGGTGCTGACAGGGGTGGTGGCGCGCCAGGTGGACGCCGAGAAGGGTCGTGTGGTGCTGGAGCGGGACGGCGATGCCTGGGCTGTGCAGGCCCAGGCGGTCGTCTTGGCGGTGCCGGGGCGGGTGCGCCAGGCCCTGGGGGTGGTGGCTGCGGCGGCGATCCCTGCGACCGCTCCCTGGCGGGTGGCCCAGCTCCACTGCGACCGCCCGCCTCACAGCCAGGGTGTGGCCCAGGCGTGGGACTCGGTGCGCTTCGATGGCCGGGGGCTCGGGGTGGTGAGCAGCGCCTGGCAGACCGGCCGGTACGGGGGCCCCACGACCCTGAGCTACTACGAGCCCGTGGCGGACATCCACAGCCTGGTCGGGGCGAGCTGGCAGGACGAGGCCGACGCCGTGCTGAGCGACCTGGCGCCGGGACACCGGGACCTTCGGGAGCGGGTCCAGCGGATCGACGTCTGGCACTGGGGGCACGGCACGGTGGTGCCGACGGTGGGCCTGCACGAGGGACCGGGTCTGACAGCGCTGGCAGCGCCCGTGGGCCGTGTGCACATCGCCCACACGGATCTCTCCGGACTCAGCCTGTTCGAAGAGGCCAGCTGGCATGGGATGCGAGCGGCGGAGGCCGTGTTGGCGGCGCGGGGTCAGCGGGTGGTGAGCCTGCTTTAGATCACTGGAGCTCGAAGGACGAGAGCTCTTGGCCCAGTGCCTCGAACTCCGAGGTCTCGGGGTGGCCCCGGCGCCAGATCAAGCGGAACGCATCGCTCAGGGGGTTCACCCGCGGCAGGATCTCCACCAGGTCCCCTCGCGCCAGGTCGTCGCGCACGTAGTAGCGGGGCAGCACCGCAACACCGACGCCGGTGCGCACCCGGCGTCGGATGGCTTCGATGGTGCCCAGGTACTCGTGGTCCTTGAAGGTCCAGGGCTCGCTGCCGGGCCATGCCCCCAGGAAGTAGCGGAACAGCGGCAGCTCGTCGGTGGAGTCCACCAGCCGGTGGGACGCAGCGTCGTCGGGACCGCGCAGGGGTTGCTCCTCTATCAGCAGGCCCGACGACACGAAGGCGTAGTGCTCGGGGTGGAGGGTGTAGGTCTCCAGGTCCTTGGCGATCAGCCTGGCGCTGGAGATCACGGCGTCGACCCGGCCTCCTCGGAGCTCCTCCATCAGGCCGGAGCCGCTGCCGAAGGCCATGTGGAAGCGGCGCTCGGGGCGGTCCTCCTGGAGCACCTCGATCGCGGGCATCAGCCAGCTCATGCCCAGTTCGTGGCGGGTGCCCAGGGTCAGCGTCAGGGCCGTGCGCTGTCCGGGGTCCAAGGACTCCCGACAGGCCCGAGCCGCGGCCAGGCAGGCCCGGGCGTGGGGGAGCAGGGCCCGGCCGGCTCGGGTGACGGCGACCTTGCGGGCGTGGCGGTCCAAGAGCGACTGGCCCAGCTCTTCCTCCAGCCGGCGGATGCGCTCCGAGAAGGCCGCGGGCGACAGCGAGACCTCGGCCGCGGCGGCCCGAAACGTGGGCAGGCGGCACGCGGCCTCGAAGCAGCGCAGGGACTCGACGTCAGGGAGACTGGTTCGGGACATCCGAAGCTCAGGGTAGCGAAGAACCTGTCCTCACGTAGGATGCTTGGGTCTCGAGCCCCTGGAGGACGGCCCCTGGATCCCCGCTGGTTGGTGAGCCGCCGGTTCGACCTGGGGCTGTTGCTCGGTCCGGCGCTGCTGGCGGTGGGCGTCGCGATGTGCCTGCCTCGCGGCCTGGAGCTACCGCCCTGGGGGTGGCTCGTGTTCGTGGTCGGCTTCGACGTGGCCCATGTGTGGGCCAGCCTGTACCGGACCTATGGGGTGCCCGGCGAGGTGCGCCGACGGCCGCGCCTGTACCTGGGCACCCCCCTGGGCTGTCTGGCAGTGCTGCTGGTGCTCCAGGGCCTGGGGAGCGCGTGGTTCTGGACCGCGATGGCCTACGCCGCGCTGCACCACTTCATCAAGCAACAGGCCGGGTTCACCGCGCTCTATCGGCGCCGCGCGGGGCTCGGGCTCCGGGGCGCCCGGCTGGAGCGCTGGGCGATCTACGCCCTGTGTGGCTGGCCGGTGTTGTGGTGGCACGCTCATCTGCCCCAGCCCTTCACCTGGTTTGTCGAGGGGGACTTCCTGGTCGGACTGCCCACGTGGGTCCTGTGGCCCACCGGGGTCGCGGCGCTGTGTGTGTTGGCGGCCCACGCGCTCCAGCGGCTCCGGGAGCGCCGGTGGACCCCGGGGCGGGATCTGTGGCTGCTCATGACCGGGCTGGTCTGGGGTGGGGGCATCGTGGTGGCCGGGGGCGACGCCGCGTTCACGGTGACCAATGTCGTGCACCACGGGCTGGCCTACTTCGCTCTGGTCGCCTGGTCCGCCCACGGGTCCTGGGCGACGGCGGGCGAAGGTCCGGCCTGGCCCGGCTGGTTCCGGCCGTCGGGGGTGCTGCTGTTCCTGACCCCGCTGCTGGCGCTGGCGCTCCTGGAGGAGGGCCTGTGGGATGCGCTGGTCTGGCAGGAGCACGTCTGGCTGTTCGGCGTGTGGCCCGAGCCGCCGGACTGGCTGGCGTGGGTGGCGGTGCCAGTGCTCGCGCTGCCCCAGGTCACCCACTACGTGCTGGACGGCTTCATCTGGCGCTTCGACGGCAGCAACCCGGGGCTGGCGGAGGCGCTGGGGCTGGAGAGCTGACCGGTCTTGCGCTCGGGCCCTAGATGACCTCGGCACGAGTAGCAAGCCGTTGCGCGGACCCCTTACGCCCCTGTCGGCCCGGCGGGGCGCTTGGTATGACTCTGCCATGCCTGCGGCCCCGCCAGACCAACAGGGACGGAAGTTGCCTCGCGCACCGGCTCACTACTCATGCCGAGGTCATCTAGGCAGCGGGATCGCACTCAGAGGCCCTGAGTGAGGGGGCGGTCGCACTCAGAGGCCCTGAGTGAGGGGGTGCGGGAACGGGGGAGCCTCTTGCAGCGCAGAGCCCCCTCACTCAGGGCGTCTGAGTGTTGCCCTGGGTGTCTCGGCCGTGCGAGCCACCTCACTCAGCCCCTCTGAGTGCGGCAGGCCCCTCACTCAGCCCCTCTGAGTGCGCTTGTCGCCCCGGATCGTCCTCAGCCGATCGGAACCGGCAGCTGCGCCGTGCCCCGCCAGAACAGCACCACCGTGCGCATGGTCTCGACGAAGGCGTCGAAGTCGACCGGCTTGCGCACGCAGGCGTTGGCGTGGAGCGCATAGGCCTGCCGGATGTCGGCGGGGTTCACCGAGCCGGTCAGCACGATCACCGGGACGTGGGTCAGGTCGTCGTCGTCGCGGATCGCCCGGAGCACGTCCAGACCCCCCAGGCCGGGCAGGTCCAGGTCCAGCATCACAAGGTCCGGGTGGCCGGTGGGACCGGGGTGGTGCAGGGTCGCCAGCGCTTCTGCGCCGTCGGCCACGACCTGGAACTCCATCTCGGCCTGGGCGACCTGGACCGCGTACCGGGCCATGTCCACGTCGGACTGGCGGTCCTCGACGAGCATGCAGCGGATGGGACGGGTGGCGGGAGAGAACATCACCAGACGTTGTACTTCCTGCGGTTGGCCTCGTGTTCCCGGGCGCTCCTGGCCGAGTGCAGGTTCTTGTCGGCGTCGTGCAGGTAGAACCACCACTCCGAACTCTCCGGCGCCGCCGCCGCTTCGAGTGCGGATCGCCCTGGATTCCCGATGGGCCCCGGCGGCAACCCGCCCCTCAGGCGGGTGTTGTAGGCCTCGTTGGGGTCCCGCAGGTTGCGCAGGAAGGCCCGGCGATCGTTCCAATCCTCCAGGGTGTACCGGCTGGTGGCGTCGACCCCCAGGTTCCACTCCGCGTCCAGGCGCTTCCACAGGATCCCAGCGACCAGGGCCCGGTTGGCGGGGCGCGGCTCCTCGCGCTCCACCATGCTCGCCATGATCACCAGGTCGTACGCCGTCCGGTCCCCTGCAGAGGCCAGCTCGCCATACACGGCACCAAAGGTGTCCAGCTGGCGCTGGATGAAGGCCTGGGTGTCCCACCGGGCCGGCTCGACCCGGTAGGAGTCCGGGAACAGCAGCCCCTCCAGGGTGTCCCCAGCGACGGCAAAGGGCAGCTCGAAGCGCCCGGGCTGCCCGGCGAGGGCCGCGTATTCCCCCGCCTGGATCCAGCCCTGCTCGGCCAGCGCCGCGTCGATCTCGACGATGCGCCAGCCCTCGAGCACGGTGAAGGGCACGTCGTCGGGCACCGGCACGCCACAGAAGGTCTCCAGGAGCGCGGGCACGGCCTGGGCCTTGCTCACCCGGAAGCGGCCGGCCTTGAGGCAGCTGCCGGCGTCGTTCAGCCGCAGGTAGGCGTCCCAGTGCCACGCCGCGGCGATCAGTCCCTGCTCGGCCAGGCCCGGACCCAGGGACCGGGCCGAGGCACCCTGGGGCACCTCGAAGAACACCTGGGTGGTGTCCCCGGGGTCGACGGGCTCGGACCACTGGGACTCGAGCAGGGCACAGCTGGTCAGGAGCCAGAACCACATGGCGCGGTCCTAACCCCCTGGCCCGTGAAATCCGGCCGACTCGAGTGGGACCTCCTGGTGCTGCTGGCCTCTGGCGTGCGCCAGCGGGAGCCCGGGCCAGCCGTCTGCCCTTGCGCCCACCCCCAGTCCAGGAGATGCTCCGGGCATGCTCACCGCTCTGCTGCTGACCCTTGGCGCCTGCGACGGCACCGGCGACGACACAGGCACCGCCGCGACGGACTCGGGCACCACCGACTCTTGGACCACCGACACCACGACCGTCGAGACCGATGTGCTGGTCATCGGCTCCGGCCCCGCCGGTCTGGCAGCGGCGTGGGAGGCCCGGGAAGCGGGGGCCCGGGTGGTGGTGTTGGAGCGGCAGCCCGCCGCCGGCGGCGCCGGCTGGTTCGCGGGCAACTTCTTCGGGGTCGGCACGTCCTGGCAGGCGGTGCTGAAGGTCGAGGACAGCCTGGAGATCGCCCAGGCCGACTGGCCGCTGTTCACCGGGGGGGACGGCGAGGACCCCTGGGTCCAGGTCCTGCTGAGCCAGTCCGCCGAGACCCTGTCGTGGCTGGTCTACGAGTTCGGCGCCGAGGTGCTCGACGTCTACGCCGACCCGTCGGCCGGGGCGGTGCCGCGGATGCACATCATGTCCCACCCGGAGCGTGGCGCGACCGTCGGGGCCCTGGTGGACGAGCTGGCCGAGGTCATCTGGGTCGACACCCAGGCCGACAGCCTGCGCATCGTGGACGGCCGCGTGGCCGGGACGGTGGCCACGGACATGCTCACCGGAGAGTCCTTCGACGTGGTCGCCGGGGCGACGGTCGTGGCGACCGGGGGCTTCGCCCGGGACCTGGACGCCGTGCTCGCCGATCGGCCCGAGCTGGACGGGCTGGGGGTCGTGTTCGAGGCGGACCTGGGCAGCGATGGCGGTGGCCGAGACCTGCTCGACGACGTCGACGCCGGCTTCCAGAACCCCGGCCACTACGGGGTCTACGTGCACAGCATCGCCGACTACCGGGACGAGTTCGCCGGCGAGGCCCTGTGGGTGCCCAGCATGTCCAGGTCGCTGATCGTGAACATCGACGGCGAGCGCGTGCTCAACGAAGACGAGACCCGCGGCTTCCACATGAGCTACCGGCTGGAAGAGGTCCCCGAGCGGCGCCTGTACGCGCTCTACCCCCTCGACGTGATCTCGGACACGCCGGTCATGTCGCCCGCCTACAACTGGGCCGAGACGGGGGTGGTCGAGGAGTTCACCCTCGAGACCCTGATCGAGCACGACGCCGCCTGGCAGTACGACAGCGTCGACGAGCTGGCCGCGGACCGGGACATGGATGCCCGCATCCTGGGGGACACCCTTGCCGCCTACGAGGGCTTCGTGGCCAACGGCAGGGATCCAGACTTCAACAAGGGTCCGGGCGATCTGATCTCCTTTGGCACCGATCCCATCACCCTGTTCGAGATCGTGCCCGGGGCCGCCAAGGCCTTTGGCGGGGCCGAGCTAGACCTGGACGCCCGGGTCATCGACCTCGACGGACAGCCGATCCCCGGACTCTACGCGGCCGGCGAGGTCGCGGGGATGCTCGGCACGGCGGCGGTGGGCGAGGGCTTCTCGGGCTCGATCACGGCCTGCTACCTGACCGGCCGGGTCGCCGGCCAGAGGGCCGCTGCCGAAGTGCTCGCACGGTAGACTCCCGGCGTGCGCCTGAATCCAGTCCTGACGGGTCTCCCGACCTACCCCCAGGTGGCCCTGGATGCCCGCAAGGCGCGGGCCCTGGCCGCTGGGCTGACGCTCTACGACTTCGGCACCGGAGACGACCACGGGGCCACGCCGCCCGCGGTCCGGCGGGCCGTGCGCGACGCCGTGCCCGAGGTCTCGACCTATCCCAAGGTCGCCGGGTCCCCCGAGCTCCGCCGCGCCATCGCCCGCTACTTCGACCGGCGCTTCGGCGTGGCCCTTGACCCGAGCACTCAGATCCTGCCCACCTCGGGCAGCAAGGAGCTGGTGTTCCACCTGCCGCTGTTGGTCATCGACGCCCACGCACCGGACCGCACCGTCGTGTTCCCCGATCCCGGCTACCAGGCCTATGTGCGGGGCTGCCTCTTCGCCGGCGGCGAGCCCCACGCCGTGCCCCTGGGCGGGGACTTCGTGTTCCGGCCCTGGGAGCTCCCCACCGAGCTGCTCGCCCGCACCCGGCTGATGTGGATCAACACCCCCCACAACCCCACCGGCGCGGTCACGTCGCTGGACCAGCTCGCACGGATCCACGCCCTGTGCCGCCAGCACGACATCCTGCTGGTCAACGACGAGTGCTACGCCGACATCTGGATCGACAAGCGGCCCCACAGCCTGCTCGAGGTCTCGACCCAGGGCTGCCTGGTGGTGCACTCCCTGTCCAAGCGCTCGGGCATGACCGGCTACCGCTCGGGCTTCGTGGCGGGGGACCCCCAGGTCATGGGCTGGCTGCGCAAGCTCCGGGTGAACCCGGGGGTCGTGCCCACGGACACCATGAACGCCGGTGCGGTGGTGGCCTGGGGCGACGACGCGCACGTGGACCAGCGCCGGGCGGAGTTCACCGCCAAGCGCCGGGTCATGGAGGCCTTCTTCCGCGGCGAGGGCATGGAGATCGTGGCGTCGGACGCCACCTTCTACCTGTGGGTGCGCTGTCCTGGGGGGCTCGACGACAAGACCTATGCGCTGGCCCTGGTCGACCACGGCATCGTGGTCTGTCCCGGCAGCACCCTGGGTCTCACGGGCTCGGGTGCGGGTTATGTCCGCGTCGCCCTGGTGCCCGAGCTGGACGTCTGCCGCGCGGCGGTCGACGTCTGGCGGCAGGCCAACCGGGAGATCAGCGGGAGGAGCGCAGGGTGACCCAGACGGACCTGCAGCAGCGGGTAGAGGCGGCGTGGAGCGGAGGCCTGGGGGCCGACGCCGCGTGGGCGGCCGCGCAACAGGCGGTGGCCGGGCTGGACTCGGGCGCTCTGCGCGTCGCCGAGCCCCGGGACGGCGAGTGGGTCGTGCACGGCTGGCTCAAGAAGGCGATCCTGCTGTACTTCCGGCACTCGCCGATGGTCGAGGGATCCCGGGGCGACTACCACTGGCACGACAAGATCCCCCTCAAGTCGGACCTGGCCGCCCAGGGCATCCGCATCGTGCCGCCGGGCACTGTGCGCTACGGCGCCCACCTGGAGCGCGGGTGCGTGGTCATGCCCGGCTACGTGAACATCGGGGCCTGGGTCGGCGGTGGCACCATGGTCGACACCTGGGCCACGGTCGGCTCCTGTGCCCAGATCGGGCGCGGGGTGCACCTGTCCGGCGGGGTCGGCATCGGCGGCGTGCTCGAGCCCCCCGGTGCCCGGCCGGTGATCATCGAAGACGGCGCCTTCATCGGCTCCCGGTCCATCGTGGTCGAGGGCGTGATCGTGGGCCGGGAGGCGGTGCTGGGGGCCAACGTGGTGCTCACCGCGAGCACCCCCATCATCGACGTGACTGGCGAGACCGAGGTGGTGCACAAGGGACGTGTGCCTGCCCGTGCGGTCGTGGTGCCCGGCACCCGCCCCAAGGCCTTTCCCGCGGGACAGGTCCAGCTCAGCTGTGCCGTGATCATCGGCCACCGCAAGGAGAGCACAGACCGCAAGACGTCCCTGAACGACGTCCTGCGCGAATTCGCGCTGTCTGTCTGACCGCCCCGTGAGCCGGCGGGACAAGGACAAGGGCATCCTGCCTTCGCGGTGGCTGCCCATCGCGCTGCTGGTGTTGTGGCTGCCCTTTGTCGGCGTGCCGCCGCTCTTGGACGAGGAGAGCTACCTCGACATCGCACGGCAGATCGCCGACCACCCCTTCCGGCCCTACGACTGGTGGCGGCGGTGGCAGCCCTGGGGTGCGGAGCGGGTCGCCGACGCCTTCCTCTATGCCCACCCGCCCGGGCACCTGTGGTGGGTCGGCGCCTGGCGAGGTCTGGTCGGCGAAGGGGTGCTGCTGCGGGTGTTGTGCACGGCGCCGTGGGCGCTGTTGCTCGGGTTCTCGGTGGGCAAGCTGGCCGAGGGCACCTGTCGGCGGCCCAACACCGCCGCCTTTCTGTTCGCGGCCAGCCCGGTCGTCATCCTGGCGCTGCATGCGGGCCTGATGCCCGACCTGGGCACGGCGGCCCTGGGCACCGCCGCGGTGGCCATGTGGCGAGAGGCTCTGGGCAAGCACCACACCCTGGATCAGGAGCGGGCGGCCGTGGCCGGGGTCCTGCTGGCCCTGGCCTGCGCCTACAAGTACCCGGCGCTGCTGCTGCTGCCGGTGCTGGTCCTGCACGCGATCCGGCGAGGGCAGCTCCGGGCCGCGTGGCCCACCTGGGCGGCCTTTGCCGGGATCTGGGGGGCCCTGGAGCTGCTGCTGTGGATCCAGTACGGGCGCTTCCACCTCCTCGAGGTGCTGGCCTGGGCGCCGGAGATCGCCCGCGGGTCGTTGGGCGGCCGGACCCTGGGCACCCTGGTGCGCCTGGCTCTGGTGGTGTCGCCCCTGGCGCTCCTGGCGGCCAGTCGCTGGCGTCGCGCCGGGCTGGTCTGGCTGCCGCTCGCCACGGTGGCCGTGCTCGCGGTGGTGGGCCTGGACGAGCTGGGGCCGGTGTCAGCGCCGCTCCTGATCGCCTGTGCGGCCGGGGGCGGCGTGCTGTTCCTGCGGGGTCTGGCGGGCCTGTTGCCCCGGCTGGACAGCCACAAGAAGCGCCGCAAGGACCGGGACGACCCGGTGCTGCTGGGGGCGTGGGCCGTGGCCGTCATCCTGGGTGTGGTGCTGGGCCACAACTACGCCGGCGGCCGCTACCTGCTCCCGGCGGCGGCGCCGCTGGCCCTGTTGTTGGGCCGGACCGCCGAGAACACCCCCGGGGGCAAGCTGACCGCGCGGGTCGCCGGGCTGGTCTGGGTCACCCTGGGCATGGCCCTGGGTCTGTCCCAGGCCCGCCAGGCCAAGGCGGTGGACCTGACCGCCCAGCGGGCGTCGACCCACGCCGAGACGGGACGCTACACCGGCGAGTGGACCTTTCGCTGGCGCATGGACCGCGAGGGCTGGGAGGCCTGGGTGCCCGGCGAGCCGCTGGCCGACGGCACCGTGCTGGCGGTGCCGGTGCACAGCGGCCCAGCGCCGGTGCCCACCGAGCGGCTGACGCTGGTGGCGGAAGAGGTCAGCACCGACACCCTGGGACTGCGGCTGGTGGACCTGGAGGAGGGCATCGGGTACCACGCGGAGACTCTGGGTCCGCTGCCGTTCGGGTGGGTGCGGGCGCCGCTGGAGCGGGTGCGGGTCTACCGGGTGGGGGGGGATGCGGACCGGGAGGACTGAACAGCGCCGATCACTCGGGTTGATGGGCGAGTCGCGACGATTCGAACGCCTGGCGCCGCCCCTGGGGCTTGAGGTGACGCGGGCCACATCGGCGCCCCAGCGTCGACGCCAGGCGTCCGACTTGTCTGCGACTCGCCAGGATCAACCCGAGTGATCGACGCTGTGACAGTCACCCGGGGTGAACGCCGCACCCACTGCAGTCAGGTGTGTCGAACGCCGCGTCCTCGCAGCGTGCCGACGTGATTTCAGTAACTTGGAAGCAGCCCGGGTCGAGAATCGGACCCAATTGAGGCGAAGAGCGGCCTCATGCCGGCGTTGGGTGCGTCGCATCCCAGCTCTGCTCCGGCGGATGCCGACCCGTCGCCCTGCAACGCTCACACCCCGGGTCGTCGCAGACGTGCATCCTGGGCCGTCCGTTCGCGAAAAGCATCGTCGGCTCCGGCTGCCGGCTCGTCGCCGCGCACCGCCCGCAGCCGGGATCGACGCATGCATGGGCCTTGCCACATGGGTCGACCCCAGGCGGTGCCTGCAGGTCGAGCGCGAGTCCGATGCTGGTGGCCGGGTTGGCCGCCATGGATGGCTCCAAAATGGGCGGGGAAGAACAGTTTAGCGGGCACCGGCCCGCCTGCGCAGCGACGTGCTGCGCAGGTGATGCGCGCCTTAGTCGGTCCTGAGGCAGATCACGATCCGCACATAGGCGGGGCTCGCTCTCACCGCTTCAACGGCCGGAAGTACATCAACGTCCCCCGCAGCCCCAGCAGCCACTCCAGGTCCTGGGCCCAGGCGAACACCTGGCGCTCCCGGCCGGCGGTGTCGCTCATGTGCACCATCTTGGGTCCCGCGACCCGGCCGACCCAGACCTGGGACTTGGCCCGCACCTCGACCACGCTCGGGTACTGCTTGGGCAGGAACAGGCTGGCGAAGGGATAACCCAGCAGGTCTCGGCCGCTGCGCCCCAGCAGCCGCTCGGTGTCGCCGCCCACCGAGCGCACCGCGCCCTGGGAGTCCACGATCAGGCCGGCGTTGGCGCGGACCCGCTTGCCGGTCACCGGCGGCGCCGCGGTCCAGGTGTTCAGGAACAGGACAGGCACCCGCGGCACTCGCTCACGCAGGACCGTCAGGGCCGAGGTGGGGTCGATGGACCCCGCCCCGCGTTCCTCCACGACCACGTCCCAGCCCCCCTGCCTGAGGGCCTCGTCCAGCGCCTCGGGGCTGGCAACGCGCCTGACATTCTCGACCATGCCAGGAGTAGAGGAGTCCGCGAAGCGGGGCCCAAGGCCCCGAGGCACACCGACGGCCAACACCTTGGGGTCGGCGTCCACCGTCACGGTGTGCCCTGTGGAGGTGATGTGCACTTCCGCCCCGGGATCAGAGGGCGGGGAAGCAGGCCGAGATGCACTGGGGTGGGTATGCGTCCCACGCCCCCTGGGGGATGGACTCCTGGGGAGCCAGCTCCAAGTAGTCGCGCATCCAGTCGTCGAGCCAGGCCAGGTGGGACTCGCACTCGTCGGGGTCGTCGGTGTAGCCGTTGCCCGGGTGGCACCACATCTCGTGGGCCGGCGGGTCGTAGTTCTCGAGCAGGTCGTCGATGGTCGGGTGGTCGGGGTGGATGTCCTTGGCCCAGTTCAAGGACGCGATGCGCCAGTGAGCCGTCGGAGCGACCTCGTCCATGTCCCAGCCATTGGTGTAGGCCAGGGCCGAGGTGGGCAGCGCCAGGAGCAGCGCGCCGAAGAGGGGGGTCTTGGAGGCCATGGTGGAGTCCTTGGAAGGGGCGGGCGGCAGAGCCCACTCCTGGCCCCATCGCAAGAGTGGTGCCAGTTCCCGGCGAATCTGCTCGATCGGGTCTCTGCGCAGATCGAACCCCTGGTAGCCCCCGCTTCTCCACCCGGCGTTGCGTTGCGCTGGCGCAACGCGCAACGCCGACGTTGTGCTGACGCAACGCCTAGCGCCGATGTCCGGGCGGGCCGACTTCCCCTTCGCCGCCCCCTCTCCTAGAATCCCCGCCCATGGCACGGCTTGGCGGTCTCGCGCGCTACGAGCGGCTGGGGACCTCTCCATCCGACCGACCAATTTCGCTCTTTCGAGCCCGGGATCGGTGCACCGGGACCGTGGTGGTGCTCAAGTGCCTGCCGTCCCACCACGAGCACGCACACCTGCTCGAGGCCGAGGCCCGGCGCACCGCTCGCCTGAGCCACCCCAACCTGGTCCGGCTGCACGCCACCCTGGTCGACACGCCGGGTCCCAGCGGTCCCGTGACCGGTCTGGCGACCCGCTGGATCGACGGCGATCCCTGGGGCGAGACCCTGCGGGCCCAGTCCCCAGGAGACCGCCTGGCCACATGGGGCCGGCTGGTCGCCGGGGTGGACTACCTGCACCGCCAGGGCTGGCTGCACCTGGACCTCAAGCCGAGCAACGTGCTCCTCACCGACGCCGGTCCCGTGCTGCTGGACCTGGGCAGCGCCTGCAGGATCGATGGGATCGCGGGACAGGCAGGCGGCACCCTGGGCTATGCCGCGCCCGAGGTCCTGGCCGGCCAGGCGCCCTCGGTCGCGGCCGACCTGTACGGGCTGGGGGTGCTGCTCTACGAGGGGCTGTCCGGCGCGACCCCCTTCGGCGCTGCCAAGGGCTCGGCTCTGCGCCAGCAGGTGCTGGCCGGCAGTCCGGTGCCGCTGCGGGCGGTCGCCCCCGGCGTGCCCCGCCCGATCGCCGCGCTGGTGGACTCGCTGCTGCGGCGGGACCCCGGTGCGCGGCCCCTGCGGATCCACGACGTGCTGGAGGAGCTGGCCGCGGCCGGCGTGGCGCTCCCTACCTCCCGGGGGGCACCCACCCTGGTCGGGCGCGGGGCCGCCACCCAGGAGCTGGTCGAGGTGCTGTCCGAGGACGTGGGCGGTGCCGTGGCGCTGATCGGACCCCCGGGCAGCGGCAGGACCCGTCTGGCCCGCAGCGTGCTGCGCGAGCTGGAGGCTGGCAGCAGGCTGTGCGTGGATCTGGGCGACGCGCCCGACGTGTTGGCCGCCCTGCACGGGCTGCTGGCCGCGGCCGGAGCGGAGCTCTCGCCACCGGGAGACCGGTGGCTGCCCGACGCCCTTGTGGCCCTGGAGCGCATCGACCCGGTACGCGGCGTCGTCTTCCTGGGACGCTGGGAGGACCGCACAGCGAGCGAGGCCCGGACCCTGGAGGCCCTGCTGCCCGCGCTGTCCCGGGTCGGCCTGAGGGCTTTGGTGGCTGCCCGGCGTCCGCCGTCCGGTGCGCGACCGGTGCCCCTGCGCCCGCTGAGACCCCTGGACCTCGAGGCTCTGGCCCTGGAGGAGGGGGTGCCGCCGGGCAGCCAGGTCCAGCAGGCCAGCGAGCGCAGCGGCGGACACCCGGGCGCCTTCCTGCGGCTGCTGCTGCGCCAGGCCCAACAGGCCGAGCCGCTGCCGCCCGCTCTGGCGGCTTCCCTGGAGGCGCTGCGCACGCTGCCGTCGCCGATGCCCGCCCGTGCCGTGGCCCAGCTGCCAACGGCGCTGCGCCAGGCACTCGACGCGCTGGCACGGCTGGACCGGGCCCACCGCGATGCCCGGGGCGCCTGGGCCCTGGTCGAGGCGGAGGGGGCCGAGGCCCTGCATCCCACCCTGGCCGACCCGGTGCCAGCGTGGCTGGCCGACACCGCCCTGGACCCGCTGTGGCGTGGGGTGGTCGCGGTGCGGGCCGGCCGGACCCAGGACGCGGCCGCGGTCTTCCCCGACGCCGTGGACCAGGCCGCTGGCCGCCGGGAGCTCCTGCTGGAGTGCACCCGGGGCCTGGCCGAGAGCGGGCACCCCGAGGCCCAGCGAGCGCTGGCCCGGATGAACCTGGAGGACGGCGATCACGCCGGGGCCCTGCGCGCGCTGGCGGACCTGAGCGATCTGGCCGCCGTGCGCCTGCGCATCGAAGCGTTGCTCCGTGGGGGGCGGGCCCAGGAGGCCTGTGCCGTTGCCCGAGAGGCCCTGGTGTCGAGCGGCGCGGCGGTGCTCGCCCTGGACCTGAGCCGTGCTTGTGTGGCCCTGGAGCAGCTCGACGACGCCCAGGCCGCCCTGGACCAGGCCTTGGCCCTGGACCCCGCGCTGGGAGACGGGGAGGCCCTGGGCCCCCAGGCCCTGATCGCCGTGCACCGGCTCGACGCGGGCGAGGAGGTGCCGGGACTGGAGCGGCTGCTCCTGCGGGTCCAGGCCCAGCCGGGCCTGCCGGCTCGCACCCTGTCGACCACCGGGCGCATCCTGGCCCGTCGCGGGCTGCCCGAGCAGGGGGAGCAGCTGCTGGCCCAGGCGGCGGAGCGGGCGGACCAGGACGGCGACCTGCGCCTGGGCGCCATCTGTCGGCTGAACCGCGGCAACGTGCTGCTGCGCCTCGGCCAAGCCCACGGAGCCCGGCGGGCCTACCGGGCATCCCTGCTGGTGGCCCGGGGCATCCCGGACGGGGATCCGCTGCGACTGCGGCTGTCGTACTCCCTGGCGGAGCTGGCCTTGCGCCGGGGGCGGCTGCCCGATGCCCGGCGGCATCTCTCCGAGTTCCAGGTCGTCGCCCGGAGCCACGGCGGCCCGCCCGCTCGGGCCCGGGGCGCCCTGCTCCAGTCTTGGCTCTGGCTCGAGGAGGCCCGCCCCGCCGATGCCTTGAACACCCTGGAGGCCCTCGACGCCGACGGCCCCCTGGCGGGCACCCGCAGTCTGCTGCTGGCCCGGGCGCTGCTGGCCTTGGAACGCCCAGCCCCTGCGCTCGCGGTGCTGGAGGCCCTGGAGAGCCGGGACGACCCCGGGGGCACGCGCGAGCTCCACGCGCTGCGGGGGCTGGCGTACGTGGGGCTCGGTCGCGAGGAGCTCCAGGCGGCGCGGGCCCTGGTGCCGGACAGCGCACCCGAGCTGGACCAGGCCGACATCGGCCGGGTGCTGCTGGCCACGGCTGGGGAGAACCTGGACCCCCGGGAATTCTCCAGCCGCCGGGCGGACCTGGACCGGGCGGCCCAGCTGCTGCGGGGTCGCCACGCCGGCCGAGCGGCGTCTCTGCGCGATCGGCTGCTGGCCAGCCCGGGGGCCGCCCTGGCCCGCATCGTGGAGCTGACCGAAGCCCTGCCGGACACCCAAGCCTTTCCCGAGGCCCTGGCGACCCTGGTGGCCGAGGCCCTGGGGGCCCACCGGGTGCTGATCATGCTGCGGCTACCGGGGCTGGGCCGCCAGGTGAGCTTCCGAGAGCTCTCGGGCAACGAGGTCGCCGGGATCTCGGCCGAGGTGCTGCGCCGGATCCGCCGGCCCGAGGACACCTGGGTGGCCGCGGACGCCTTTGCCGATCCGGCCCTGCGCGAGGTCTCGGCGACCGTGCGCACCTTCGAGATCAAGAGCCTGGTGGCCGTGGCCATTCCCCGCGAGGACACGGCGATCGGTGCCCTGTACGTGGACGACCTCCACCGGGCCCATCGCTTCGACCCGGCCGACGTGGCCCTGCTCCAGCGCCTGGGCCGGGCGGTCGGGCGCATCATCGGCTGGGAGTCCCGGCCGGGGGACCACGGCGAGCTGCTGGAGCCGGTCGACGTGCACGGGGTGGTGGTGAGCCGCCGGGAGCTGGTGGCCGGACTCCAGGACGGGGTCGCCCTGGTGGACGCCCGCCGGGGGGACAACCTGCTCGTGAGCGGGCCCACGGGGGCCGGCAAGACCTGGTTCGCGCGACGGCTGGCCACCGAGGTGCTGGGCTGCACCGGCCTGGAAGAGGTCGTGCTCAGTCGCGGGGACGCCGCGCTCCTGGTCAGCGCCCTGGCGGGCACCCGGCGGGGCGACTTCACCGGGGCGCTGAACCGCTCGGGCGCCATCCAACAGGCTCTGCAGCACGGCCGGGCCCTGTTCCTGGACGAGGTGCAGAACCTGGACGACCGGGGCCAGCAGGTCCTGCTGCCGCTGCTGGAGCTGCCCGAGCGGCGCTTCGCCGGCATCGCGGGCCCCGCCACGCTGCTGGGCGGGCGGCTGCACGTGATCCTGGGCACCAACGCGCACGTGGCCGGCGGCGCCTGGGAGGAGCACTTCCGCGAAGACCTGTGGTACCGGATGAGTCGCAACCACCTGGTCCTGCCCGGACTCGCCGAGCGCGGCCGAGAGGCGCTCTACCGCTACCTGGGCGGCATGTTGGAGGACGAGGAGCTGGGCTCACCGGAGACCGTGTTCACCGGGTCGGCCCTGCGCCGAGTCGGCGAGGTCACCTGGCCGGGCAACCTGCGGGAGCTGCGCACCTTTGCCCAGAAGAGCGCCCTGCTGCACCGCCACCTGGGTCGGCGCCTGGGCGAGGCGGAGCTGGTCCGCTGCGGTCTGGCACCCTCGGACGTCCCCCGGGGCCAGGAGCACCGGGACATGGACGCCGCCCAGCGCGAGGCCGTGCTGGGGGCCCTGGAGAGGTCCGGCTACGTCCAGGCCGAGGCCGCCCGGGTCCTGGGCATCTCCAAGTGGCGCCTGCATCGGATGCTCAAGGGGTACGACCTGCTGGACTGGGTCCGGGGGAAGCGGGAGAGGTGAGGGCCGCTCACCGCAGCCAGCCGCCACACCCGCCTCCGACCAGGGGCTCCAGGATCGCCTCGACCTCGATCAGGGAGTCCACCATCGCATCGCCCTCCTCGCTTCGCGCATAGCCGCCCAGGATCCAGAGGCGGCCCTGGGCGGCGATCAGCCGGGTATTGTCCAGGTTGTCGCCCGGCAGGGGTCCGAGGGCCCAGCGGTCTTCCGCCAGGTCGTACCCGAGCAGCCAGGTGGTCTCGTCCCAGACGAAGTCCTCCTCGGTCCCGTCGCCCGCAGGCAGGTAGTCCACCAGCCTGCGCTCGGCGTGCACCCAGGCCGTGTTGCCCAGGTGCGTGCCGCTGGCAGTGCCGACCGCGATCGGGGGCTCGACGAAGCGGAAGCGCTCATCGGTGTCCGCGACGAAGATCTCGGCCTGCTCCTGGGGCCAGGTGATGTCCTGGTCGACGCCCTCGATGGCCAGACCCCCGGTGACCAGGGCGAAGTCGTCGCCAGAAGAGACCGCGCCCGCGTTGCGCCCTTGCCGCAGCTCGTAGCGGTCGTCGACCGACCAGGTCAACGTCTCGGGGTCGAAGACCTCGGTGGACCGGACCGAACACTGGAACGCGACGACCTCGGCGCCGTCCTGGCTGTATCCGCACTGCTGGGCGATCGGCAGGGGGTCGTTGCCGTAGCCCGGATAGTAGTTTCCGGAAACGATAGCCAGCTGTCCTCCCTCCAGGAGGGCAAAAGAAGCGCCGGTGCGAGGGATCGTGGCGTGGTGGGCGCTCCAGCTGCCGGTGCCGGCCTCGAACGCCGCCAGGTCCAGCACCCAGACGGTGGCCACGATGTCGGCCCCCAGCCAGGTCTGGTCGTCGGTCTTGTCCGGCAGGTCCCAGGCGGCGCGAACCGCTTCGTCGCTGGCGTCCAGGATGTCCCTGGGGCTGTACCAGGAGGGGATCGCGGCCCCGTCTCCCAGCCAGATGTTGCCGCCCTGGACCAGCAGCAGGCCATCGTAGACGATGGCACTGCTGCCCCCTGAGAGGAAGTCGAGGGGGGGAAGAAGCTCTGCACTCTCGACCCCCGAGGGGTCCAGGCGGTGGCCGTCTTCGAGGAAGCTGGCGTGACCCTCCTCGAAGTCCAGGTCCTGGCCCAGCAGGTGGTACAGATAGTGGCCGTCGGACGCCGCCGCCGCATTCTGACGAGGTGGAACGAGCTCGGGACCGGCGGTCAGGGTGACGGTGAGGGTGCGCTCCGAAGGACTGGAGCCGCCCAGCAGCAAGAAGAACAACCAGAGGGGACCTGGACTCATCGCAACCTCCTGCCGATGTGGAAGGACCCCTGGAGGTCCGAGCGGGCCTGGACCACGCCGTCGATCTCGACGCCGTTGACCTGGGCCTGGGCGCTGCCGCCGAGGACCCAGTGGGTGCCGCGCATCCAGTCCACCGCCAGTCGGGCACCGACCACGGGCGTGACCAGCTGGAGCGGGGTCACCTGGGGGCCGGCGCCGGTCGCTTCGTGAACCCGCTTCAGGGCGGTGTAGCCGGCGACGGGTCCGGCGGAGAGCTCGAAGCGCGGTGTGCGGATCGTGCCGCGCACGCCTAGGGTCCCGGACAGGATGGTGGTGGTTGTGTCGTGGGAGGTCCCGAAGACCTGGGTCTGGCCCTGGGCCTGGCCGCCCGACACGTCGGCGTCGAGCATCCAGGTCCGGTCGCCGGTCGCGACTGGAAGGGACAGCCTCACGCCCACTAGCGGCCCGGGCCCCAGCACGTGGGCCGCGAGCTCGGGATCTGCCCACACCCGGGCGCCAGCCCAGGCATAGAGGGTCACAAACTCCGTGCGCTTGGCCAGTCGATCCAGCGACAGGGTCTCGCCGGGACGCACACGAAAGGAGCCCCGATAGACCACCCGGTCCGTGTCCCGCTCCTGGATGACCTGGCGCCAGTAGAAGCCCGGCTCCAGCACGACCAGGTCCAAGGTCGGGCCGTCCATCCCGTCGTCGGTGTCGCCTTTGGGCCCGGCTGTCGGAGCCACCCGGTAGGGACGGCCCTCGTTCAGCGACTGGACGTAGCTCAGGACGGGATCCCGCAGCCTGGGCGTCAGCATGACCTCGTGCAGGTCCAAGGCGGCGCCGCTGTACGCCATGTGCTGCTGTTCGCGACCGGGGAGCTGGTCCAGGTGCGCGACGGCGTACTTGAAGGCCTCATAGGCCGACACGCCCCCGTCCTGGTTCCGGTCGATGGTCGCCAGCCGATCGTGGTTCGGGCTGCCCGGCTGGACCGACCGCAGGGCTTCGACGAGCAGGTGGGTGAAGTGGTCCTGGAACTGGCGGTCCTGGTAAGCCGCCCCATAGGCGCCGATGACCGCGTCGGCGCGGCCGGCGTCGTAGGGGTCGACGGCGAGCACGGTGGGCTGTAGAGGCGCGCCCGGTCCCTCGCCGTCGCACAGCGCCTTGATCAGGGCCCACTCCTTGGACTTCAGACCCCGCATGGCGGTCTTGAGCCTGGACATGTCGAAGCCCAGGGTGTGGCCTTCGTCCAAGCCGCCCACGCCGGCCCGGTAGACCGTGTCCGAGGTCACCAGGTAGCGCTTGCCGTTGGCGTGCTGGTAGCCGTGGCTGGACACATACAGCAGGGCCAGGTCGGCGCCGGCTGCCCGCCGCTGGAAGGTCTCCAGGTGGCCGCTCAGCGCACCGCTCGTGGTGCCCGGCAGGATCTGGATGCGCGACGCGATGTCCTGGGTCGGGGCTTGGCGGCGAAGCTCCTGGGCCAGCAGGTCCGCGTTGCCCACCACCAGGACCTGATCGAATGCACCCACGGCGGGGTCCGCGAGGGCCAGCGCCAGCTTGATGGCGTCGATGTGGCAATTCTCGAGGGGGGCCCAGCCGGGCTGGAAGCCGGTGATGCCGATCACCAGGGCGACGCGCCTGCGGGACTCCACGTGATCCCGCACCTTCTGGTCGCCGGGCGCTGGCCCAGGATCCTGGGCGAGGGCGGTCGAGCCGGTGAGGCCCAGGAGGGACCACAGAATGAGCAGGGTCTTCATGGGCCCTCCACCACGAGCTCGAGCTCGCCCAGGGCCAGGAGGCCAAAGGGTGCGCCGCCCGTCGGATTGGCCGGCGCTGCGCCTTGCCCGACGGAGTCCGTGACCCAGACGAGGAGCCGGTGGGATCCGGGACCGCCAGTCAGGGGGATGCGCAGCACCTGGTCGTCGGGGTCGGTGGTGCCGTTCCGGGTCATCAGCCCGGCGCGGCCGTCCCACCGCAGCGACGACGCGCCGTCGGCGGGGTGGGCCAGCCGGCGTGCGCCGTCAGGGGACTCGTGCACAATGGTCACCCAGCCCGCCGGGCCGCTGTCGAGCTGCACCGTCAGGCTCCAGGCGCCCGGCGGCAGGGGTCTCTCCGGGCCGACGACGGTCCGGATGTTCCCGGCGGGCTCCACGGCGTGGCCCACGATCAGGAGCGCCGAGAGATCGTCTGCGCCCTTGAAGCCGGGCTCCGGGGCGTCCGGCGTCCCGATCAGCCCGACCGTGCCCAGCAGCAGGGCCGCCATCGCCACCTGCCAGGTCGTGCGCCGGTACCAGGGAGGGGTCTCGTCCCACGACAGCCCGCGTGCCTTGCGGGCTTCGGCCATGCGGCTGCTCATCTGCGCGATGGGCGGCCTGGGCGGATGGGCGGGCGCCTGGGGGTGGGTCTCCTCCAGGAGGCGGTCGTGGAAGCTGGCGAGCCTTCGGTCCATCTCCTGGCGCTGGGCGTCGGTGATCGCGACGGGCTCGCGCATGCGCGTCCGCAGGTCCTCTTCCTGGTCCAGGTAGGCGTCCAGGTCTGCGTCGGTGAGCCCAGGGGGCTGTTCGGGGCTCATGAGCTGCGATCCATGCGGATGATGTGCAGGGTGTGTTCGGTCAGGTTGGGCACGGTCTCCGGACGGGGCTCCAGGCCCTCCCGGACGCGCATCTGCTGCGCTGCCGCCTCCACCGCTTGGCTGAGCAGCACGAACAGGAAGTCCCACAGGTCCTGGTAGGGCGGCCCCGGGTCCTCCAGCCCGAGCCGGGCACAGGCGCTCTGGGTGACCCTGCGCAGGGCCGCCCGCTTCGCCGCTCGCAGGCGATCCGGGGTCTTCCCGACAAAGGCCGTCGGCCTCAGGCGCGCGGCGGTGTGGTGGACCAGGGCCTCTGCCTCGGCCTGGGAGCAGGTCAGCACCGACTCCAGCAGCACGGGCTCGAGCTCGCTGAAGAGCGCGGCCCAGTCGGGCCCAGCCGTGGCCGAGGGCCCGGGCACCTTGTGGGCTGCCGTGCTGCGCAGGCCCCGTTGCCGGCGTTCCCGCCGTGCCTGGTTGCGGCCCCGCTCGAAGGCCCTGGTCCAGAACCACAGGCGGGTCGAGCGCCGCTCGTGGTCGTTCCAGCAGAGGTAGTAGGCGTCGGCATCCATCAGGAGCTCCTGGGCGATGTCGTCGGCGCTGGGCGAGACCTGCCCGAGCCCCTTGACCGCTCCGTGCCAACAGGTGTGGAAGAGGTCCATGTACAGGGCCTCCCACGCGGCCTTGGCCACGTGCGCGTGCCGGTCGAAGAGCATCTTCTCCAGCTGGGAACAGAGCGCCGGTTCGTCCATCGAGCTGCCCATCTCGGGTCCTCCCGTGGGAAGCCGAGTTCTCAGCCTCCATCTTAGGAGGGCACCAGGATCGGGCCGCGTGAGGAAGAAGATCGAGAATTTCCAGGAGCCCGGCGCGAGCGGCTCGCCCCAGGCTCCCGGAAGCGGTCAGAGCATGCACACAAAGGGCAGGGTCGCGGACCCGTGGTAGTCGTTCCACGTGTAGCCCTGGCTGGCGTTGTTCAGCGCCAGGTGGTCCTCGCCCGACCCGCTCTCGTTGGGCTCGCCGGCGTTCCAGTTCTCGTAGCTCCACACGAAGCCCGAGATCCAGGTCCACGTGCCTTCGCTCGCGGCGTCGGTGCCCCCGAGCCACGCCATCTCCCAGGCGCCGGTGTCCCAGCCCAGGCCGTCGGCCGTGGTCGCGATGAAGTCGTTGTGGGCGCTGTCAGCGACCGTGGCCAGAGCACCACCCAGGTCGGTGCAGGCGTCTGAAGCCGTCTGCCAGTCGACCCGGTCCTCACAGAACAGGTGGGAGATGCCGCCATAGGTGGTCTCCGTGCAGGTGTAGGTCGAGGTGTCGATGTCCAGGTAGCGCACGTCGGACGTGACGATGCCGGCGACCGAGCGGCCCTGGGCGCGGTAGTAGACCCCGCTGGACCAGGTGCTGACCGACAGGACGTCCCACGCCGGGTCCGGGAACCGATGGGCCGGACCGCTGGCCCAGGCTGTCGACGCGGTGTCGCCGACGAAGGTGCCGGACGGGGAGACCTGGATCCGAAGCTGCGGACAGTTGCTGCGGAGGAGGAAGGCTGGATTGGCGCTGAGGGTGGCCCCGTCAGCCGGGCTCATCAGCAAGACGCCGCAGGGGGCGGCCTGGGCCAGCGCGGGAGCGGGGAGGACGGCGATGAGAAGACCGGCGATGGCGGCCCACAGGGTCAGGAGGTTGCGCAGAAAGTGGACGGACATGGTGTCGCTCCGGTCATCGGGGTCTGGGCGCCAGCGGATTGCTGGCCCTCTGTCTCCGTCTGGCCGTCAGCGCCCCCGTCCGTGAGGGGCCAGGATGCAGTTTTTCTGGCGTCGCTCTGACCGGCTCCTCACCCGGATACACCCCCCCCATGGGCCCAGCCCGCCGTCAGCCCCCCAGCTTCGAGGCCATCTTCCTGGGCGAGGCCCTGGACCGCGAAGCCGCCCTGGACGCCTTCGTCGGCGGCCTGAGCTGGCGGCCGCTGGTCACGCTGAGCCTGTGCGCAGCCCTGCTGGTGATCCACGTCGGCGTGGGGTGGCTGGACTACGCCACGGGGCAGTTCAGCTTCCTGGGTTCTTTGGTCTGGGCCCGGACCCCGGAGTCGCTGATGGCCGCCGGTGGGCGTCTGTCCGAAGCGGTCGCCATCGGGCAGAGCTGGCGGCTGGTCACCTGTGTGCTCCTGCACGCCGACTGGCTCCACCTGGGCCTCAATGGGGTGGCCCTGTACGGCCTGGGTCGGATCGCCGAGGCCATCTTCGGCCGGGCCCGGCTGCTCGCGCTGTTCCTGGCCGCCGGGCTGGGCGGCGCGGTCCTGTCCCAGCTGGGCCCGGCGTCGATGAGCGTGGGCGCGTCGGGCGCGGTGTTCGGGCTGATGGGGGCCTGCATGGCTTTTGGGTTCCGCTATCGGACCGTGCTGCCCCACGACCTGCGGCTGCTGCTGGTGCGCGGCCTGACCCCGTGGGTGGTGCTGAACCTGCTCATCGGCTTCAGCGTGCCGCGCATCGACAACCTGGGCCACATCGGGGGCCTGCTGACGGGCGCTGTGGTCGGCCTCTTGCTGCGGGACCGCATCATCCCCGGCGAGCCGGAACAGAGCGACAGCCGGGGGGGCGCCATCGCGGGTCTGTGCGTGGGCATCCTGTGCTGGAGCCTGATGAACGCCAGCTGGAGCGTGCTCGCGGCGCTGGAGCGCGGGGGCTGAGAAACAGGGGAGAAACAGGGGAGGAAACAGGGGGGAAACAGGGGTCAGGAACCTTTTGTTAAGCATTAATACGGCGATGATGGATCGTTGTGATAGGCGATAATGGGTTCGGGGCATGACTCTGGTTTAGGCCCTACGTCGCCTGGCGGCGCCCAGGAGCCCGGCCCACACCCACCAGACCCCGCTGCCCCCCAGGCCCCCGGACGAGCAGCCGCAGTCATCGGTGGTCTCGGGTGGCAGCTCACCGGTGGGCTGGCCGCCCGTGGGTCCGGTATCGGTCGCCGCGCTGTCCTGGGTGCCCGTCTCGCCGCCGGTGTCGACAGTCGCGGTGTCCCCGGTGTCCCCGGTGTCCCCGGTCCCGCCGTCCCACCGCGCACAGTCCGTGCCGGCCGGTCCCAGCCGCACCGACACGGCGTCGAAGTAGCTGTCGTTGTCGGTGCCGGCGTTGCGTGTGCCGGTGAGCACGACGTCGATGCTGCGGGTGCCAGAGGGCACCTCTGCCCCCAGATCGGCCACCGTCCACGTGCTGACGGCGCTGCCCCCCAAGGGCCCGCGGCCCAGCTCGTCGCCCTTGGCGCCGAGGAACACCAGCTGGGCCTGGGGCAGGTCGCTCCCGCTCCAGTCGGCCATCGCGGCGCTGGCATGGGCCACGACGGCCTGGTCGTCGATGGCGTCGGCGTGCTCGGAGACGTCCAGGCTCTGCACCACCTGGGCAAACGCGGTGCTCTCACACAGACCCCCCACCGCGAAGTAGCGCTCGCCCTCGTACGGCGCGACGCCGCCGCACTCGCCATCGCCCAGTGCCTCGAACACCCCCTCGACCACCGTCCAGCCCTCGGTCCCGGACTCGGCGCCGCCGTTGACGACCAGCTCACCCCCCAGGCTCGAGCTCCCGGTCTCGAAGGCCTGGCCGACGGACCACTCGCTCCAGGCCAGGCCCTGGTCCCGGTACCGGACCCGCCAACACCAGCTCGCGTCCGCCACCAGGCTGCGCACCTCTTCGTCGGTGAGCGCGTCCGACGCCTGCAGGTCCACGTCGAACCACCAGTTCTCGTGCTGGATCCAGCGATCGACCAGCGGGTCACTCCAGTCGTCACAGGACGTGCTGACCTGCCAGTGGCTGGCGCCGTGGCCCTCGCCGCCGGTGTCTGCAAAGGGCGTGGCCTCCAACGCCACGCAGTCCGGATCCACCACCTCATCGACCGGAAAGCGCGCCACCGGGGTCTCCGGCGCAGTGCCGTGGCGGTACACGGTCAGCGCATCGACCAGCACGTTGTCCCGAGGGGTGGTCTCGTCACCCCGGGTGATCCGCCTCAGGGTCAGGGATGGATCGTCCCCCGCGTCCACGTCGATCAGGGAGAAGCCGTACTCGTCGAAGGTGACGCTGAACTCGTCGTAGTCCGCCTGTTCGTACTCGCCCCAGTAGTCGATGTTGCCGCCAGCGGTCGCCACGTTGACCCACAGGTGCGCGGTGTCCCTGGACTGGCCCCGCGAGTAGCCGTGGGTGTGTCCGAAGAGGTGCAGGCTGGGCTTGCCGCAGGTGCTGGTGAAGGTCTCGAGCCGGGCCACTACGTCGACGGTGAACGCGGACTCGCCGGGCACCCACAGCTCGCTGAGCGCCGGGTGGTGGAGCTGGGCCAGCACGAAGTCCAAGGCGTCGTCGCCACAGGCGTCGGCCAGCACACCGTCCAGCCACGCCAGCTGCTCCGGGCCGTCGTAGCCGGAGTTCGAGTCCAGGCCGACCACCCGCAGGTTGCCGTGGTCGGCCCACCACCAGTGCTCCTCGACGCCCGCGGTGCCGTTCTCCGGCAGGGTGAAGAGCTCGAAGAAGTAGGGGCTGTCGGCCTCGTGGTTACCGGGCACCGGGTAGCTCGCCACCCGCTCGAACAGACGGGCCCCCGGCTCGAAGTACGTCTCGGCAAAGCTGCCGTAGTCCCACCCCCAGTCGACCAGATCGCCCGGGATCAGGACCAGGTCCAGCGCCTGGTCGATGTCCAGCCCGGTCTCGGCCTCGACGTAGGGCACGACGCCGTCCTCGACGAGCTCCCGGAACTTGTCGGGGTTGCCGGGGTCGATCTGCATGTCGCTCATCGCCACCAGGGACACGCCGGCGTCGTCGCCCGGGCCGGGGGGCAGCGTGAAGGCCGCCGTGTCGGTGGTCACGGTGCCGGTGACCACCCGGTAGTAGATCCGCTCGCCGGGGGTGAGCCCGTTCAGGGTGGCGACGTGGTGCACGCCCCCGCCGCTGCTGGCGCTGCTGGTCCCCGCCGTGTCGGCGTCGGGGCTCTCGCTGGTCCCCCAAAGCACCGTGCTCTCCGAGCCCGAGCTCGTCTCCCACCGCACGACGATGGAAGTGCCGGTGGGGTTCTGGAGGTAGGGCCCCGCCACGAGCTCCTGGCCCCAGGCGGAGGGGGTCAACAGCATGAGTGACAGCAGCATGGCGCCCCTTCAGAGGTCGGAGCCTATCAGCGGGATCGGCTGGGATCGCTAAGGTGGCGGGGTGACGGGATCTCACGAGCGCGGGGCGAGCTGGCAGCTGGTGGCCTGTGTCGTGCTCGTCGTGGCCCTGGTGCACGCCCCCAGCCTTGGCGCCCCTCTGCTCGGCGACGACTACCGCCTGATCGCCCGGGTGAGCACCGATGGCCAGGCCGACCTGGCGCGGGTGATCGCGGACGCCACCACACCCCTGGGAGATCGCCCGGGCCCCCGGTTCTGGCGCCCGCTGTGGCAGCTCTCCTTCTGGCTGGATCTGACCCTGTGGGGCCCGCGCCCAGCGGGCTTCCACGCCACCAACCTGGCCCTGCACGCCCTGGCCGCCGTCGCGCTGGGCCGCCTGGCCCTGGCCCTGGGGCTGGCCCCGCGAGCCGCCCTCGCCGTCGCCTGTCTGTTCGCAGGCTGGCCGACCCACCACGAGGCCGTGCCCTGGATCGCGGCCCGCTGCGGCCCGATGGCGACGGGCCTGACGATCGCCGCCCTGGGTTGGGCTCTGAAGGGGCGCACGAGGCTGGCCACAGGAGCCGCCCTGCTGGCGATGCTCAGCAAGGAGACCGGGTTCATCGTGGCGCCCCTCTGTGCCGCAGCCGTGGCGCTGTGCGAGGGGCCCCGCGTCGCCCTCCGTCGGACCGGGCCGATGTGGCTGGGAGCGGGGCTGTGCCTCGCGGCCCGCACCTGGATCCTGGGCACGCCCGTCGGGGGCTATCCGCAGGTGCCCTTGTCGCCCCTCCGGCCGGACTTTGTGGCCGCCCAGGCGAACACGCTGGGGTCGCTGCTTGGCGGGGTGCGCGCGGACCTGTTCGGCGCCGCCGTTCCCCTCGTGGCGGGCCTGGCCCTGGCTGCCATCCTCTGCCTGGGTGCCTGGCGCCGCCGGGACGAGCACCGCAACGCCTGGCGCCTGGCCTTGACCTGGGCGGTCCTGGCCTGGGTGCCCATCTCCCCCTTCCTGGTGTCCCCGATCGACCAGGCAGACAGCCGCTTCCTGTACGGCCTGGTCGCGCCACTGAGCCTGGCCCTCGTCGTCGCCCTGGGTCGCCTCGGGCTTCCCACCTGGCGGCTGGTCGCTGGCGTCCTGGTCCTGGCGGTCCTCAACCAGGGTCCCCGGCGCGACGCCGAGGCCCTCGCTGACCAGCTCTTCCCCCGGATCCAGGCCCTGGCGATGGATGGGGCGGGCACTCTGGTCGTCCTGGCCGGCGTGCCCGATCGGCCGGGGGGCGTGGTGGTCGGTCGCAATGCCTTCCCCGACGCCCTGCGGCCGCTCTACACCGACCAGCTCCTGGCCCGACCCGCCTTGGTCCTGACCGACACCCCCGAGGGCCGCGCCCGACTGAGGGGCCTCCTGGACGCCACCGCCCAGGACGCCGACGCGCGGGTGCTCACCTGGGACTCGGGCAGCGGGGTCTTCGTGGACCTGCCGCGCTGATCACAGCACCCCGACGTCGGCCAGGAGCAGCGCCACGACGGCCTTCTGCATGGCGATGCGGTGGGCCTCGTCGAACCCCATCCACGTCTCCACACAGATGCCGATGCACCCCACCGCGTCCACGATGACCTCGGTGCTGCTGGTCGCCACCGGGTAGTACAGGGGCGCCCAGTGTTCCTCGTCGCTGGGGAAGCGGGCGTTGAGCTGATCGACCACCCGGGCGACGGTGTCCGGCATCGGCTTCACCCCGTACACCAGGGTCTGGCCAAAGGACGGCACCCGGTTGGGGTCGTAGCGCTTCTGGGACTCGTGCAGGGTCGCCACCAGCGCGGGCTGCTCGTCGAGCACCAGGTCCATGAAGCGCCTGGCCAGCCGCCGCTCGCGCTCTGGGGCGTCGGCGTCGCCGGGGAAGCAGCGGTTCAGGTCCAGGCCGCCGGGGGCTGCTCGCTGGCGGGCCCGGTAGGCGGGCGGGTTCATCACCGGGACCACGATCAGGCGACCCCGCGCCGGGGCCAGGCCCTCCTCCAGGAGCTCGAACAGGGCGTGGGCGCCGGCGACCTCGTCCCCGTGGATGCAGGCTTGCACGATGGCCGTGGGCCCCGGCGAGCTCGCCTCGAGCACGTGCAGCGGCAGGGTGGGCGAGAAGTGGTGGATCCCAGGGGGGAGAGGCATGGCCGGAGTCTATTCGTCCGTCGCCGAGCAGATGAACGTGTCCGCGCCGTACCCGGGGTAGTTCAGGTCGTTGTAGTCGGTCACGATCCCGCTGGTGTCGAAGTTGTAGTACATCGACGACACCGGGTCGTTGTCGCCATTGGGCTCGCCGTAGCTGGTCATGTCCGAGACGTAGAAGACCCCGCCGTCTCCCGCGACCCAGTCACAGCTGCTGTTGTCGCTGCGCAGGGCGGTGTTGCTGCAGGTGGAGCCGTCGACCCTGGGGTAGACCCCCATGATGTAGAGGAAGTCGTCGTGGCCGTCGGGCCCGATCGTCGCATCCATGGCCACGGTCCACGCCGAGAGCAGGTGATCGGCGGTCCGGGGGATGAAGAGCTGCAGGCCGTAGGTGTCGCAGACCGCCTCGGCGTCGTCGGCGTAGTGGGTCGAGCCCTGGTCCAGCTTGAGCATCGTGTAGCCCCCGCCGTCGGTGGCCATGTCGCACCAGGCCTCGAAGGGCGATCCGGTGCCCAGGGGGTCCAGCCAGTACAGCCCGTCGGCCAGGCCGCCACCCCGGTCGCTCAGCGCCGCCAGGCAGGTCTCGGTGGGGCAGTCCTGGCTGTCGCCCGCCGCCGCTTCGCTGTCGGACACGCTGCCGTCGCAGTCCACGTCGACGCCGTCGCAGGCCCCCACCGCGTCCGGGTTCACGCCGCTGTCTCCGTCGTCGCAGTCGCTGCCGTCGGCGATGTAGCCGGTGGGTGCTTCGCACGCGTCCTGGGCGTCGCCGGGGTCGCCGTAGCCGTCCCCGTCGGTGTCGGCGTACCAGCTCGTGGCGTCGCTGGCGTCGTCGTCTGCGGTGCCCGAGCAGTCGTTGTCGATGCCGTCACAGGTCTCGGTGGCGTCGGGGTGGACCGTGGCGTCGGCGTCGTCGCAGTCGGTGGCGTCGTCGACGTGGGCGGTCGGCGCCTCGCAGGCCAGCTCGTGGGCGTCCGGGTCGCCGAAGCCGTCCCCGTCGGCGTCGGCGTACCAGATCTCGCCGTCCACCGCGGCTTCGTCGTCGGTGCCGCCGTCGCAGTCGTTGTCCACACCGTCGCAGACCTCGGTGGCGGTGGGGTTCACGTCGGCGTTGCCGTCGTCGCAGTCCAGGGCGTTGTCCGTGTGGCCGCTGGGCACGTCACAGGCCGACGCCGTGGTGCCGGGGTCGCCGTAGCCGTCGCTGTCGGCGTCGGCGTAGAAGGTGTCCGGGTCGGTGGCGTCCTCGTCGACCGTGCCGTCGCAGTCGCCGTCGGCCCCGTCACAGGTCTCGGGGGCCCCGGGGTAGATGGCGGCGTCCAGGTCGTCGCAGTCCGTGTCGTCGGCCACGTGGCCCGAAGGCGCTTCACAGGCGATGTCGGGGAAGCGGGCATTGCCCAGGCCGTCCCCGTCGAGGTCCAGGTACCAGGTGCTGGCGTCGGCGGCGCCGGCCTCGTCGGTGTCGCCGTCGCAGTCCTCGTCGGTCCCACCGCAGACCTCGGTGCCGGCGGGACTCACGCTCCCGTCGCTGTCGTCGCAGTCCTGGGCGTTGTCCACCGTGCCGCTGGGGGCCTCGCACGCCTCGTTGGGGTCGTCGGCATCGCCGTAGCCGTCGCCGTCGCTGTCGCCGTAGAAGGTGCCGCCGCCGGTCCCGTCCTCGTCGACCGTGCCGTCGCAGTCGTCGTCGGCGTCGTCGCAGAGCTCCGGCGCACCGGGGTAGGCCGTGCCGTCCAGGTCGTCGCAGTCGTCGGCGTTGTCGACGTAGGAGAAGGGCTGATCGCACGCGGTGGTGGTGAAAGTGTTGCCGCCGTAGCCGTCGCCGTCGGCGTCTCCGTACCAGGTGGGCGCGTCGGGCACGTCCTCGTCGATGGTGCCGTCGCAGTCCTCGTCGGTGTCGTCACACCGCTCCCCGGCGCCGGGGAAGTGGTAGGTGCTGCTGTCGTCGCAGTCCTCGCAGGCGGCGCTGCCGTCGCCGTCGGCGTCCTCGTACCCCGTCGAACCGTCGCAGTTGAAGTCCCGGGGGTCGGTGCAGTCCTCCTCGGCGGCGCCGGGGTGGTAGCGGGCGTCGTCGTCGTCGCAGTCGTCGCCGATGGCGACATAGCCGTGGGGGGTACCACACGCCGTCTGGGCGTCGTCGGGGTCGCCGTGACCGTCGCCGTCGGCGTCCCGGTACCAGGTGGGCGCGTCGGCGGCGTCGGGCTCGTCCGTGGTGCCGTCGCAGTCGTCGTCCCGGCCGTTGCAGAGCTCGTCCGCGTCCGGGTTCACCGCGTCGTCGCTGTCGTCGCAGTCGTCGGGCGTGGCCCAGCCGTCCTGGTCCTGGTCGGCGCCCGTGTCCGGCGGGTCGGGTGGGGCCGTGTCCGTCGGCGGGCCTGTGTCGGTGGGCGGAGCCGTGTCGACTGTGCCGGTGGTGGTGGGGGGGGTGTCCGTCAGGCCGGAGTCGCCGGTCGTGTCATCGCCGCAGGCGAGGGCCATCAATAGGAAGGAGAGCATCGGTTCGCCGGGAAGGATGGGGCTTCAGGGTACCGCTGAATCGGGATCGCCAGGTCCTTCGGAAGAGACCCCAGGGCACCAACGCCAGGGTCACGACCACCCCGCCCCCCCGGGCCTCGCAGCGTGCCCATCGCAGCGGGTCTTCCGGGTCGTCCGGACCGATGGGCTCTCCGGGCTCCTCACCGCTGTCTCGGGGCTCGGGCTCGCCCTCCAGCTCCTCGCAGTCCGGGTCGCGCAGGTCCGCCATGCCGTCGCAGTCGTTGTCCCGCTCGTCGTCGCAGACCTCGGCCAGTCCCGGGTGGCGCTCGGGATCGTCGTCGTCGCAGTCGCCCTCGTCGACGGTGTAGCCGTCCTGGTCCAGGTCCTCGCAGGGGGGCGTGCGCAGCAGGTGGACCACGCCCGACTCCGGACCGACACCCTCGGCAGCGGACCCGGCCAGCGCGACTTCGGCCAGCCCGTCCGAGCCCAGGTCGGCTGCGGCGACGCTCCACGACGTGCCGCCCGCGGCGCCGTCGGTGACCAGGGTCACCAGGGCCTGGTCCGTGGGGACCAACTCCTCGCCCTGGGGATCGTCCAGGATCCAGCCCACCTCGGTGCGGTCCGAGGGGGCCTCGGCGAACATGGCCCCGACCAACAGCTCGTGCAGTCCGTCGCCGTCGAAGTCCGCGCTGGAGAGCGAGAAGCCCCGCGACACCAGCTCCCGGGTCTGGGACACCGTCCGCCCCAGGACGACCTGGTGGAGCCCGCCCGGGCCCAGGGCGTCCGTCGGTGCCCGCAGGACCGTCGCCGTGTCCGAGCCATCGTCGGTCGGGGGCACGCCGATGAAGAGCTCGTCGCGGTCGTCGCCGTCCAGGTCGGGCACCACCCGCAGGGTCAACTGGGCGGTCTGGGGCAGCCCGGTCAGGGCGACGGTCGCCACGGGCTCGCCGCGCTCGTCCAGGGCGTCCTGGTCGTACAGGAAGACATAGGCGACCCCGTCCAGGGCCGGCCGGTCGGGCTCAGAGTCCACCGCTGCCACCACCAGGTCCGTGACGCCGTCCCCGTCCAGGTCGCCGGTCCGATCCAGGGCGTGACCGAACCGGACGGCGATGTCCGGGGCCTCCAGGATCCAGTCCGCCGAGGACAGGTCCAGGATCTCGTCGCTGGGCCTGACGACCCCATAGACCGTGCCGGGCCCCTTGCCCTCGTCCAGGGCCCCGGGCGCCCCGACCAGCAGCTCGTCGGCCCCGTCGCCGTCTGTGTCCGGTGCCACCGCGACGGCCGTGCCGGTGTGCTGGCCGGCGTGCTCGCCGACCATCTTGGCGGCATCGCCCAGCCACGTGTCGCGGTCGACGGGCCCGAAGACCACATAGACCGCGCCGGACTCGGACCCCCCGCTGGACTCTCCGGGGGCGCCCACGACCACGTCGCCCACGCCGTCGGCGTCCAGATCGCCGCTCGCCACCGACGTGCCGGCCGCGTCCGAGGCCGCCTGGCCCAGGATCAGCGCTCCGACGGTGTCCAGGCTGCCGCTCACGACCGTGGCGTCCAACAACACCGCCACGCCCCCGGCGTTGTTGCCGGCACTGTCCTGGCCCGGCAGGCCGATGACCAGGTCGATCAACCCGTCCTCGTTCATGTCCCAGCCGGCGTCCAGGGACTGCCCCGCCCGGTCATAAGCGGCCGGCCCGCTGAGCTCCGCGTCGGCCTGGGACGTGCCCCATGTGCCCTGCAGACCGCAGTCGTCGGGCTCGGCGGCCCCGACCAGTGGGACCAGAATCAGCCAGTGGATCGGCCAGGTGAGCGGTGTCATCGTTCCTGCTGCTGCCCGGGCCAGGACCCCGGCACACTGTACAACGACGAACTCGGGGCTGTGTGGAGTCGGTGGCCAGGATTTTCTTCCACATTCTCGGCGGAGCGGCGTTCTCCAAGGCGGAGCCCGGGGCTGTCCCCGGACTCTCCCCGGGCGGGTCAGGAGGACGGCGGGTGACCGAAGCAGGCTTGGATCGGATCCAGGTGTCCAGCTCCGACCGGGAGCCGGTGCCAGACGAGGCGCTCTTGCTCGCGTGGCGTGCGGGCGATGAGGCCGCCTTTCGCGTGTTGTTCGACCGCTATCGCACCCGGGTGACCGGGTACGCCTGGCAGCTCGTGCGCCGCCAGGAGGTGGCCGAGGAGATCTGTCTCGAGGCGTTCTGTCGGGTGCTCGAAGGCGCCTGGCGCCCGGGCGGATCGTTCCGCTCCTTCCTGTACACGGTGGTCCATCGGCTCTGCTTGGACGCCCTGCGGCGCCGGGGCCGCCGGGACCGGGCCCTGCTCAAGCTCCGGGCCGGGCCTCGAGAGGGTGCGGGTCCCGAGCACCTGACCCAGCTCTCCCAGGACCAGGCTCGGCTCCAGGCCGCCCTGGCTCGGTTGCCCGCCCCCCATCGGGCCGTGCTCTCGCTGTACTACAGCCAGGAGCTGAGCTCCCAGGAGGTCGCCCAGGTCCTGGGACTCCAGGACCACCAGGTGCGCTCCCGACTGTCCTATGCCCGCAAGCTGCTCCGGCAGCACCTCTCCGAACCGCAGGAGATCCCATGAACCAAGACCTGCTGGGCTTGCGCCCGGAAGACCTGAGCCCCGACGAACGTGCGCTGCTCGCCGAGGACCCGGACCTGGGCCGGGCGCACGCTCGGGAGGCCGCCCTCGGCGATGCCCTGGGGCGGCTGCCCGCCCCTGTGTCGCCGCCCTCGGCGGAGCAAGTGCTGGCGCGGCTCGCCGCCCAGCGAGCGCCCTCGCCCAGAGCGTGGCCAGCGGCGGCGGCCGGGGGCCTGGGGCTGGCCGCGGCCTTCCTGCTGGCGTGGCTGCCGCTGGCCCCCGACGAGCCGACTCAGCGGGACCGGGGCGTGGCGGGTGCGCCGACCCTGCGGATCCAGGCTGCGGCCGAGGACCCGCGCGGCGCGCTGCGAACCGTGGAGAGCGGCGGGTCGGTAGCGGCGGACGAGCGGGTCCTGTTCCGTGTCGGCACCAGCCACGCCGGACACCTGGTGCTCCGGGCGCCAGACACCGGGGAGCAGCTCATGCCCCTGGAGTCCGGCTGGCTGGCGGTGGAAGCGGGCGAGCACCGGCCCGGGGGTGACCAGCCCTTGTCCTGGCGGCCGGATGCCCGTCCGGATCCGGGCGGCTCCGAGACGCCGGTCGTCGCGACCTGGTGCCCCGAGCCGCCGGCCGGGCCCGACGCCCCGGTCTCCCCCGGGTGCCTGACGACGGTCTTCCAGCTCTGGTGGACCCCCTGACGTCCCTGTGGCTCGCGTGGCTCGGGATCGCGCCGCTCCATGCCGCGGCGCGGGACCGGGGTCTGGCCCCGGCGCTGAGCACGGCCGATGCGCTGGACCAGGCCCTCGCACCCCGGCGCCGGGCCATCCTGGTCGGTGTCGACACCACCCGGGACCCGGCCTTTCCGCCCCTGCGTCACGCCGGCGCCGATGCCCAGGAGCTGGGTGAGGTCCTGCGTCGGGCCCGGGACGGGGGCTTCGACGACGTGCGCGTGCTGACCACCTCGGACCAGACGACTCGGGCGGCCATCTTCCGGGTCCTGTCCGAAGCCTCGGAAGAGCTCCGGCCCCAGGACGAGCTGGTGGTCTACTTCTCCGGCCACGGCACCCGCGTGCACGACCCGGCCCGGGACAGCTGGCGCCGCTTCCTGGTCGCGTCGGACACCCGCTCGGGCGAGCTGGAGTCCACGGCCATCGACCTGGTGGCGCTCCAGGCCTTCTTCGGCGAGCTGGCACCGGCCCGCAAGGCCCTGATCCTGGACGCCTGCTTCAGCGGGGACGGCAAGTCATCGGTGCGTCGGGCGCTCGAGGACGATCCGGGCACCCCCGCCGGTAGGCTGATGCCCCGAGCCCTGGGCATGAGCGCTGGAGAGGCCCACCTCTACGCGACCAGCGCCGGTCGTCCGAGCCGCGAGGACGACCGGCTGGGCCACGGGGTCTACACCTACTTCCTGCTCGAGGCACTCTCCTGGGGCTTCGGCGACGCTGATCTGAATGGCGACCGGGTCATGACGGCCTACGAAGCCCACGACTATGCCCGGGGCCGCACGCTGACCTACACCGAAGGCGTGCAGGTGCCCGAGGCGGCCCTGCGGGTGGTGGGACAAGCGGACCTGGTGCTCGCCGGTCGGCCTGACGCCCGCGAGCGCAGGGAGGAAGCGCTGGTCTATCTGTACCAGTCGCCCGGGGAGCTCGGGGGGACCCGGCTGGTTGTGGATGGCCGGGACCGCGGGCTGTTTCCCGGCACACTGCCGGTCGCCGCGGGCAGGCACCGACTCCAGGTGATCGATGCCCAGGGGGCGGTCCTTGTGGATGGCCACGCCAACCTCAGGGCGGGTCGGAGCTACGACGCCCGCGACCTGGCCCGGGTGGTCCAAGGCCCCCGTCGGATCGCCGGTGTGCGCTCGACCGTCCTGGTGGCGCCGGACCTGGCCTTTGCCATCGGCGCCGGCGCGACCGGTGTAGAGGCGTGGGCCCTCCGCCGGGTGCAGCGGGGCCCGGCCCGGGGCGTTACCACCGGCCTGTCCCTGGGTGTGGCGGTGAGCCCGTCCCGAGACGTCGCCGTCGAGGGCACCCGGGCGGACCCCCGCACCCTGTTCAGCGGGCGGGCGGGCGTGGGCTACCAGGGCGACTGGCGTCGCCTGCGCTATCGGGCCGAGCTCGGGGCCGGCCTGCTGTTCCTGCCCCCGGACTACTTCGATGGCCTGCCGTCCGAGCCGCCGCTGCCCGGCGAGCGTCCCTCGGAGGAGGGCTGGTTGGTGCTCGCCGCCGGTCCGCAGCTGGCTGCCGGCTGGGTTCTGACCGACGCCGTCGCGCTGACCGCCGCGGTCCGGGCCGACGTGTCCTGGCTCGAGCTGCGCGCCGGTGAAGCCGCCCGACCGGTGCCTTGGCTCACCGCCGCGGTGGGCGTCGAGCTCAGCCTCTGAGGTTTTTTCCACGTCTGGCGGGGGCCGTCGTTTGAGGGAGCACGGACCGCGAACGGTCCCCAACCCCAAGGAGCTTCCCCATGCTGCGCACCCTGCTTCCCCTCGCCACGCTCGCCGTCGCTTGTGCCCCGTCCCAGCTCGACGTGACCGCCGAAGACCCGGCCTTTGCCCACGGCGATGACATCGGCGCCTTCCAGGCCATCGCCCAGCCCGTGGACACCACCAAGGCCCGCGGCGGCGCCGACCTGGAGAGCGAGACCAAGCCCGTCGACACCGATCCGGACGAGGGCTGCGAGCTCTACTACGGCTTCTTCGTGGGCACCTACGGCGGCGGCGCCTGGGAGGGCGAGTTCACCGACCTGTCCAACAACTGGCTCGCCGACGCCGAGGGGGCCTACTACGACACCCTGGGCTGGGACGGCACCATCAAGTCCGGTGACCTGGGCGGCAGTGCCAGCGGAGACTGGGGCACCAAGGTCTTCAAGGGCGACATCGACTTCGACGGCGTGACCGACGCGGTCGTGTCCGGTGGCTACGAGGCCGGCGAGTTCGCCGGCCTGTGGACGGCCTGCATCTGACCCCTGACCCTGGTGTGGCCGTGCGCCCCCCCGGCTCTGGCCGGGGGGGCGTTCTGGTTGGTAGGATCTCGGGGCTTGTCCGCCCCGCTGCCGGTCCCCGAGTCGATCTTCGCGGAGATGGTGCGTGTCCGGCGGGATCTGCACCGCCACCCGGAGCTCTCCTGGTCCGAGCACCGCACGGTCCAGGTGCTCCAGCGCGAGCTCGAGGCGTTGGGCATCTCCTGCCGCCGGATCGGCGAGACGGGGCTCGTCGCCGACCTCCCGGGGCCGTCGGGCGTGCCGATCGTGGCTCTGCGGGCCGACACCGATGCCCTGCCCATCCAGGAGGAGACCGGCCTGCCGTTCTCGTCGGTCCACGACGGCGTGATGCATGCCTGTGGCCACGACGGGCACAGCAGCATGCTCCTGGGCGCGGCGGCGCTGCTCCGGGACGCGGAGCTCACGGCGCCCCTTCGGCTGCTCTGGCAGCCTGCCGAGGAAAAGGCCGCGGGGGCCAAGGCGATGATCGACGCTGGGGTGCTGGACGGCGTGGGCATGATCTTCGGCGGCCACGTGGACCGGCACTACCCGGCGGGCCTGTTGGTGGTGACCGACGGGGCTGTCAACGCGTCGACGGACACCTTCCACATCGACATCCAGGGCCAGGACGCCCACGGCGCTCGGCCCCACGACGCCATCGACGCCATCGTCGTGGGCAGCCTGATGGTCATGGCCATCCAGACCATCGTGTCCCGCGAGGTCAACCCGGCCTACCCCAGCGTGGTCACCGTCGGCAGCTTCCAGGCTGGGCACGCGCCCAACGTGATCGCCGGTCGGGCCCGCATCGAGGGGACCATCCGTGCCCAGCATCCCGACGTGAGGGAGCAGCTGCGCACCGCGGTCGCCCGCATCGCGCGCTCGGTGGGGGAGCTGCACGGCGCTGCGGTCCAGGTCGCGCTCCACGCCGGCACGCCGCCGCTGCACAACCCCGCGCTGCCCACCGCGGTCGCCAGAGCGGCGGCCGCCGCCGTGGTCGGGACAGACGGCGTCGTGCCCCTGGCCTTTGCCAACATGGGCGGCGAGGACTTCGCCTTCTTCCTGCGGCACGTGCCGGGCTGCTACATCCGCTTTGGCGCCCAGGTGCCTGGGCGAGAGGGCTTCCCGGCCCACAGCAGCCGCTTCGACTTCGACGAACAGGCCCTGGCCACCGGCGCGGCGTGGTTCGTCGAGGTCGCGCGCAGGGCCGGCGAGCAGCTGGCGGGCCAGGGGTCGGGCGGCTGATCCGCGTGGTCGCAGCCCTCCTCGTCCTGGCCTGCACGGGCAACGGCACCGACACGGTGACCGACGACGACGTCACCTGTGACCACGGTGACGTGAACCAGGACTTTGGCTTCCTGGGGGTCGATGTCGTCACGGACAACCCGTCCGTGCACCACCTGACCCTGAGCGCCAAGCTCAGCGCCAGCGCCCCGGTCGACGTGGTCTGCACCCTGGACTCGGACCCGAGCGAGGTCCACCGGGCCAGCTCCGACGACGAGCTGTGCCACGAGCTGGACCTGTACGGCCTGCTCGGGGACCGGGACTACACCTGCGTCCTGACTTCGCTGACGGCCACCGAAGAGGTGCGGGTGCGCACGGGGACGCCACCGGACACCCTGCCCGACGTCGAGGTGGACGAGCACGACGAGGACCGCCGCATCGGCGCCTACACCCTGGTCACGCACCTGGAGAAGCTCGCCGAGCCCAACCAGCTCAAGCTGCTGATCCTGGACCCCGAGGGTCGCGTGCGGTGGTCCCACTTCGTGACGTCGGGCAACAGCGGCGACCTGTGCGCGGGGTACCTGGGCGACGGGCGGATCTTCTACGGTGGGGCCGGCGGGGTGGTGCCGACGATCGTGAAGCTGTCTGGCACCACCGAGTGGGTCGGGCCGTCCCCGTCCACCGCGGGCAAGCCCCACCACCACGTGGAGCTGCTCGACAGCGGCGACGTGTTGATGCTCTCCACCCTGGACAACACGGACGGGTTGGGGGACTTCACGGGCTTCGCGGTCGAACAGGTCGATCTCTACGCCGGCACGGTGCGGTGGACGGTGAACAGCCAGCTGACCCTCGAGGCCGGTCAGCTCGGGCGCACCGACGAGGACCGGGACCCCTGGCACCCCAACGCGCTGGTGCCGATCAGCGACGAGAACGGCGACGGCGTGCTGGTCAGTCTCTATGGTCAGCGGGAGATCGTCCGGATGGACCCGGACACCAGCATGATCCTGTGGCGCCTGGGCCGGGACGGGGACTTCACCCTGCTCGACGCCGCCGGCGACGAGCTGGACCCGTCGGAGTGGTTCCGCGGCACCCACGCCCCAGAGCTCAACGGAGACACCCTGCTGGTCTACGACAACGGCACGCCCACCAAGGGCTCCCGCATCGTGGCCTACACCCTGGACATCGACGCCCGCACCGCCTGGGAGTCCTGGTCGTGGACCGAGGAGGGTTGGGCCGAGCCGATCTGGGGCGACGTGGACGACCTGGGCAACGACCACCTGTTGATCACCCGGGGACACTGCGACGGCTGCGCAGGCGTGAACACCGAGTCGCGCTCCGAGATCCTCGAGTTGGACCGGGCCACCGAAGACGTGGTCTGGCGGGTTCGCTTCCCCCACTTCGACGACGGCCTGTACCGCGCCGAGCGCATCGACGGGTGTGCTCTGTTCGCCAACGAGAAGTACTGCCCGTGACGGGCCGTTGATCCCCCTGAGGCTCCGGTAGACTCGGCGCCATGAGCGCTGAGACCCAACTCCATGCCATGGGCCGCACGGCCTTCTACGCCTTTGCTGTCGCCGGCTTCGCCGCCATCGCAGGGCTGACCCTGACCCTGGGGACCTGGGCCCTGTGGCTGCTGGCGATCCATGTGCCGTTGGTGCTGCTCGGGATCGCCGACATCCGGCAGCCCAAGCGGGCGATCCTGCGGAACTACCCGGTGGTCGGGCACCTGCGCTACGCCTTCGAGGCGGTCCGGCCGGAGATCCAGCAGTACTTCGTCGAGCAGAACCTGGAGGGCAGGCCCCTGAACCGCGAGGAGCGGTCGGTGGTGTACTCCCGGGCCAAGAAGCAGCTGTCCACCCTGCCCTTTGGCACCCACAAGGACGTCTACGCCGTCGGCTACGAGTGGATGAACCACTCCATCGTGCCCAAGGACAAGGCCAAGGAGCTGCCCCGGGTCACCATCGGCGGCAAGCACTGCAGCCAGCCCTACTCGTGCTCGGTGCTCAACATCTCAGCGATGAGCTTCGGGTCCCTGTCGTCGGCGGCGATTCGGGCGCTGAACGGCGGGGCGGCGGCCGGTGGGTTCTTCCACAACACCGGCGAGGGAAGCGTGAGCGCCCACCACCTGGCGCCGGGCGGTGACCTGTGCTGGCAGATCGGCACCGGGTACTTCGGCTGCCGGGACGACGACGGGAACTTCGACCCGGCGCGGTTCCAGGCCAAGGCCACCGTGCCCAACGTGAAGCTCATCGAGATCAAGCTCAGCCAGGGCGCCAAGCCCGGCAAGGGCGGCATCCTGCCCAAGGAGAAGATCACCGCCGAGATCGCTGAGATCCGCCACGTCCCCCGGGACAGGGACGTCATCTCGCCGCCGTACCACAAGAAGTTCTCGACCCCTGTGGGACTGCTGGAGTTCGTCACCGAGCTGCGCGACCTGAGCGGCGGCAAGCCGGTGGGCTTCAAGCTGTGCCTGGGCAAGCGGCGCGAGTTCTTCGCCATCTGCAAGGCGATGGTCGAGACCGGCGTCACCCCAGACTTCATCACCGTCGACGGTGGCGAGGGCGGCACCGGTGCAGCGCCGCTGGAGTTCAGCAACTCCGTGGGCGCTCCCCTGGTCGAGGGCCTGGTCACGGTGCACAACGCCCTGGTGGGCTTCGGCCTGCGCGACGACATCAAGATCATCGCCTCGGGTCGGGTCATGACCGCCTTCGGCATCGCCAAGCGCCTGGCGATCGGGGCCGATGTCTGCAACGCCGCTCGGGCGTTCATGCTGGCGCTGGGCTGCATCCAGGCCCTGCGGTGCAACCTGAACGACTGCCCGACCGGCGTGGCGACCCAGGATCCGCGCCTGGTCAAGGGGTTGGTGGTGAGCGACAAGGCCACCCGGGTCCAGCAGTTCCACTACCAGACCCTCAAGACCCTCGTCGAGCTGCTCGCCGCCGCGGGCCTGAGCCACACCAGCGACCTGCGGCCCTGGCACATCCTGCGCCGGACCACCCAATTCGAGGTCCACCACTACGGCGAGATGTTCCACTACCTGAACCCGGGCGAGCTGCTGACCGAGCCACTGCCCAAGGACTACGCACGGGCCGTGCACGCCGCGTCGTCCCAGACCTTTGGCCACGTGTCTCCCGACGAGTCCCACGCGGCACCCGAGCGGGCGAGCACCTAGCCCACCAGTGGCCCGGACCACCGCGCTCGCCACCCTCGCGGGCACCAGCCGGCCCGTCGACCGCCGCCTCTACTTCCGTGTGGGGCTGGGCTTGGGGGCGCTGAAGTACCTGGTCGACACCCTGGTCATCTTCCTGGCGACCGGGAGCACCATCACGCCCTGGGCCTACCTGGCGCCGTTGCTGCTCCTCAAGGGGGAGATCCTGGGGGCAGCGTCTCCGGCGGTGTTGGCCTTCCTGGTGCTGTGGACCCTGCCGTTTGCGTGGATCGGCGGCAGCATGTCCGTGCGGCGGGCCCGAGACGCCGGGCTCTCCCCGCTCATCGGCCTGTTCATGTTCGTGCCGGTGGTGAACTACCTGATGTTCATCGCCCTGAGCCTGGCCCAGACGGCCCAGTGGCAGCGCAAGGAGTCACGGGTCGCGGGGCACGACCGGATGGTCTGGTCCACGCTCTACGGCGTGCTGGGGGGCAGCGCTCTGGCGCTGGCGATGACCGGTCTCAGCGTGTTCGTGCTGCACCAGTACGGCGCGACCCTGTTCTTCGGCACGCCCTTTGTCATGGGCGTCGTGAGCGCCTGGTTCCTGAACCTGGACCAGCCCAGGGCCCTGCCGGCGAACATCGCCGTCGGTTCATTGACCGTGGGTGTCTCCGGCGGGTTGATGCTGTTGTTCGCGCTCGAGGGCGTGATCTGCCTGGCCATGGCGGCGCCGATCGCCCTGGCGCTCTCGTGGCTCGGGGTGCTCCTGGGCCGGGCCCTGGCGGTGGCGGATCACAAGAAGGCCCTGGCGGGCCAGCTGGGGCTGCTGCCGCTGATGGCCCTGGGGGAGCCACCGCCGCCGGCCACGATGGTGCACGAGGTCTCCAGCGCGGTGGTGGTCCAGGCGGCTCCCGACGTGGTCTGGCGCTATGTCGCCGGCTGGGAGCGCATCGAGCTCCCCGAGGTCCCGGCGTGGTTCTTCCAGCTGGGCGTGGCCTACCCCCAGCGGGCCTGGATCGACGGCGAGGGCGTGGGGGCGGTGCGCCACTGCGAGTTCTCGACCGGGGCCTTCGTGGAGCCGATCACGGTCTGGGACCCGCCGCGCACCCTGGGCTTCGACGTGGTCGAGAGCCCGCCCACGATGCACGAGTGGAGTCCCTACGAGGTGGTGCACGCGCCCCACCTGGACGGCATCCTGCAGAGCCGGCGCGGCGAGTTCCGCCTGGTGCCCCTGCCCGATGGCGCGACCCGGCTCGAAGGCAGCACCTGGTACACCTTCGAGATGGCCCCGCGCTGGTACTGGCACCTGTGGTCCGACGCGATGATCCACGCCATCCACACCCGGGTCCTGGACCACGTCAAGGACGCCGCAGAGACGGGCGCTACTGGCTGATGGTGACCGTCTGGTTCAGGTCGTAGGGGCCATAGGACACCGTGGTGCCGTCGGGCCAGAAGACCTCGACCATGACGGGCAGGGCGTGGGAGCCGAAGCCGAAGTGCAGGGTCAGGTCGTTGGCGTTGCCTTCGCCGGTTCCGGACTCGACCTGGCGGGTCTGGATCGAGGAGCCCACGGTGATGCGGGCCTGGGCGCCGAGCGCTGTGGTGTTGGTGGTCACGCCATCGCCGACCAGGTTCAGCTTGAGCCAGGCCTTGCCCGTGGTGTGGTTCTCGTAGATGCGGGCCCCGGTGATCAGGTCCAGGTCGCCGTCGTCGTCGATGTCCGCCCACGCGGCCTGGTAGGTGGCCGGGATGCCGGTCAGGCCCTCCAGGTTGGTCACGTCGGTGAAGGTCCAGTTGCCGTCGTTGCGCAGCAACACCGGGAAGTCGCCGCTGTAGACCGTGGTGAAGTACAGGTCCAGGTCGCCGTCGTTGTCGTAGTCCCCGAGCGTGGGGGACGCGAAGGACTCCTGGCGCTCGATGCCCACATAGGCGGAGAGATCGGCGAATTGCCAGCCGTGGTCGGGCCCGCGGTTCCGGTAGAACTTGGGCCGGTCTTGGTACGGCGCGGCGTGGGAGAAGTTGCCGACGAAGAGATCGATGTAGCCGTCGTTGTCCAGGTCGCCCCAGGACGAGCCGATGGTGTGGCCGTAGCTGTAGTACCAGCCGTCGTCGGTGCCTTGGACCCGGTGGTACTTGGCCCGGTCGACGAAGTTGCCGGCGCCGTCGTTCACGTACAGGCCGTTGCGCTCCAGGCGGTAGTTGGACACGTAGACGTCGATGTCGCCGTCCTCGTCGAAGTCGGCTGCTGTGACCCCCCGGCCCGGGCGGCGAAAGCCCTGCTCCATGCGGGTGCTGCTGGTGAACGACCCGCTGTTGTTCCAGGCGATGCGGTCGGGCTCGTAGCCGGCGCCTTCGTACCCGGTGTACCAGGCGTCGACGAAGCTGTCGCCGTCGAAGTCCGCCAGGGCCACGCCGCGGCAGGACACGATCGACAGGTCCAGGGTGTTGCTGTCCGCTGTGAACGAACCGCTGCCGTCGTTGACGTACAGCGTGACGTCGGGGTCGTACCAGGAGACGAAGTCCAGATCGCCGTCGTTGTCGGTGTCGGCCCACCCGCCAAAGGCGTAGTTCCAGATCGCGAACGACCGGGTCAGCGTGGTGCCGTCGTTGTCGTAGACGATGCCGTAGTCGTGCAGCTCGGGGTAGCCGTCCCCGTCGATGTCGGCCCAGTGGGCCTGGCCGCCGCTCAGGCCGGTGGGGACCCACACGCTGGTCTCGTTGGTGAAGGTCTGGGCCGAAGCCAGGCTGGAGAGGACGAGGAGCGCCGTCATGGTGCCTCCGAATGCGTCAGTCTACTTCACCGGGGTGCCCATGAAGTGGCGTCCATCGTCGGTCAGGACGACCGTGTAGGAGTCGTGGTCGAAGTCGACGTACCGATCTTCGACGAAGAACTCCATCATCTTGGAGAACCCGGCGTGGGCGATGAAGTACCGCCGCTCGCTGAAGTCGTGAAGATCCTTCATGGGCATCGTGCCACCCTGCTTGTCCAGGTGCTTGAGCACACCGCGCTGGGCCTTGGCCCGGTGGCGCTGGATCTTGGCGTCGTCGACGGTCTTGGCGTCCGGGTCGGGATCGGGGGTTGCGGCGGCTTGGGGGGCCGGGGGTGCGGAGGGAGCGGGGGGTGCAGGGGCCGTGGCTGGCGCCGGCGCCGGCGTCGGCGTCGCACGAGCCGGTGGGGGTGGCGGTGGCTCGCGTGGGGCCGGCGGCGGGGCCGGGTCCTGGCTACCGGCCAGCTTCTTGATGCGGCCCTTGATGCGGCTGCGGATGCCCATGGGTGACCCTGGTTCGGGTGGCGGGGAGACGAAGGGTGGGTTCACCCTATCCCCGTGCTCGCCCTGCTCCCATGGCTACTGGCCTGTGATCCGGACACCACCACCGTCACCGCGGACGGGATCCGGGTGGTGATCGCCGACGTGACAGACCTGGTGCTCGCCAAGCGCTTGGCGGTCGAGCTGGACCGATCGGACGCGCTGACGCTGACCTGTGTGGCCGACGCCGACGCCGACGAGGAGCACGTCCTGACCTCTGCTGCGGCCACGGAGCACGAGCTGGTGCTCGCGGGCCTGCTGGCCAAGACGGCCTATGCCTGCGACGCGGTGGCCGGGTCCGCCAACGCGTCCTTCGAGGTGGCCACCGACGCGCTACCGGACTGGGCCCCGGCGTGGACCGTGACGGGGGAGACCTCTGGCTACACCCTGTTCAACCATGTGGTCAACGGCCAGGACGCCAACGAGCAGAAGCTCTTGATCGTCGACCCCGAGGGTCGGATCCGGTGGTACCACCTGCTGGCTGAACAGGTCGCTGGCGACGTGGACAGTCGGTACCTCGGCGACGGCACCGTGCTCTACGGCGGGGGCTACGGCGCCAGACCCCGACGGATCGACCTGGCAGGCGAGACGGTGTTTCGGCTGGCGACGCCGGTCACGGGTCGCAGTCACCACCACCACACCGAGCGCCTGGACGACGGCTCGGTCATGAGCCTGGTGACGACCACCAACGCGGTGGCCGAGCAAGAGGAGACCTGGACCGGCTTCGGCGTCGAGGTCGTGGACCCCCAGACCGGTGCGCTGGCGTGGGCGTGGGACAGCCAGGCGGCGGTGGAAGCGGGGCAGCTTCCCGTGGCCAGCGGCGGCGATCCCTACCACGGCAACTGGGCCTGGTGGACCACCGACGCCGAGGGCCCGGCGCTGTGGGTGAGCATGCGGAACCTGGACCGGATCGCCCGGGTGGACCGGGAGACCGGGGAGATCTCGTGGACCCTGGGGGTCGATGGCGACTTCACGCTGCTGGGCCCCGACGGGGAGCCAGCGGGGACCGAGGACTGGTTCTACCTCCAGCACGCGCCTGAGCTCACCGGAGACACCCTGGTGGTCTACGACAACGGTCTGGGCCGACCCGGCGGCGCGTACAGCCGGGTCGTGCAGTACCGCCTCGACGTCGCCGGGCGCACGCTCCAGCAGGAGTGGGCGTGGACCGAGGACGCGTGGAAGGAGCCCATCTGGGGCGACGCCGACCTGTTGGACGACGGCCACGTGCTGGTGGCTCGGGGACACTGCTGGGACTGCGACAGCGCCGACGTGGACGGGCGCTCGGCCCTCATCGAGCTGGATCCCAGCGCCGACCTGGCCACCTGGCGACTGGACTTCGACGGGGAGCGGGACGGGCTGTACCGGGCCCAGCGAATCGACGGCTGCGCGGTGTTCGCCAGCACCCGGTGGTGCATCTGAGATCCAAAGCCCCTTCCCTCTTCCGCCTCGCGGTCGATGGGGTGTCGATCAGGGCCTCTCTGGCCCCCAAAACGCCCTCGGGGCACGGTCTCGACCGCCAAGGCGGAAGAACTTCGGGGCTCTGACTGGCCAGGCGGAAGAAACACCTGGCTCTACCACCCGGGCGACCCCGATCTCGCTCCTGCGGGCGTCAGCCCCGCCCTCTTCAGCACCTCCGCCATGTCTCCGGGCATCGGGGCTCGGATGTGGACCGTGTGACCGTCGGGGTGTGGCACGTGCAGGGCGCGGGCGTGCAGGCAGTGCCGCGGGTGCAGCAGCCGCGACGGCAGGTCCGGCAGCGGCCGGCCCTCGTAGATCGACAGGAAGACCTCGGGGGGCTGGCCATAGAGCCGGTCGCCCAGGATCGGAGCGCCCACGTGGGTCAGGTGCACCCGGAGCTGGTGCGTGCGACCGGTCTCGGGTCGACAGGTGACCAGCGTCACCCCCTCCAGACGGGCCAGGACCCGAAACCGGGTCCGCGCGGGCTGGCCGTCCGGCACCACGCCACGCTTGAGCTTCACCGGCGACGTGGTGTCGTCGCCGATGGGCGCGTCCACATCGATGGCGTCCCAGTCGGGACTCCCCCGCACGATGGCCCAGTAGGTCTTGCGGACCTGGCGGGCCTTGAAGGCGGCCTTGACATGGCGGTCGGCCTCCAGGTCCCGTGCCAGCAGGATCACCCCCGACGTGTCCCGGTCCAACCGGTGGCACAGGCGGAGCTCCTCGCCGGGGAAGCGCTTCCGAGCCAGGCCGATGAGCGACCAGGCGAACTGCGCCCCGACCGGGTGGCAGAGCAGCTCCGGTGGCTTGCTGAAGGCCACGAGCCGAGGGTCCTCGTGGACCACGTCCGGCACGTCCGGCTCGGGACCACTGCTGAGCAGGTCGGGCATCGTCAGTCGCAGGTCCTCGCCGGCCCGGACCAGCGACGACGGCTTCAGCGCCCGGTCCGTCGTCGACACGTGCCCGTCGCGAACTGCGCGGGCCGCCGCCGAGCGGGACAGGTGTGGGAAGCGCCGCGCCAGGAAGGCGTCGAGCCGCATGCCAGCCGCGCCGTCGGGCACCGTGACCGGTCGGTGGTCCATGCCCCCTGGGCTATGGGTCGAGCACGTCGTCGGCCAGTGCGTCCACCTGGTCCGGGCTCAAGCGGGGGTGGTCGTCTTGGACCCAGGCGGCGATGCGGGCGGCCTGGAGCCGGCCTCGGGTCGCGGTGAAGTGCAGCGCCGGCACCTGGACTGCGGCGATGCCCTGTCGCCTCAGGGTCTCCGGCCACTGGGCCTGGTCGGTCACCACGCCGTCGCCCACCGCGGCGCCGTCGCAGATGGCCACCAGGAAGTCCAGGTCGGCAGGCACCTGCTTGTCGGCCCGCCCGTCGTTGACGTTGCGGTCGGACAGCGAGCGGATGAAGGTCTCGTGGGAGATGCGCCCGGCCCCGTAGAGACGACCCCACTCCGAACCGGCGTTTGGAGCACAGAGCTGCACCACCCCTGTGATGCCGGCGTCGGGGTGGTCCTCGACGAACCAGCGCGACAGGAGTCCGCCCGCGCTGTGTCCCACCAACACCACGTCGTCGTAGCCGTCTGCTGGCAGCCCACCCATGGCCTGGACGAACGCCGGCGACGCGGCGATGTCCTGGACCGCAGCGTCCTGGGTGTAGGTCACTGCGTACACGTCGGCGTCCTGGGCCAGGGCCCGCGCCAGGGTGCTCTTGGGGCGCTGCCAGTCGTGGGGGAAGAGCTCGTGGGCGTGTTGCTCGAGCACGGTGGTCGCCCGCAGTCCGTGCACCAGGATCACCGCGCGACGGGTGCCGGTCGGACCGTCCAGCACGTGGTCCCGGCGGGCCTGGACCTGGGCGGGCTCGGGCGCGACCTCGTGGTCCAACCAGCTTCCTGCGCCCAGGGCGGCGGCGGCGGCGATGGCTCCGATCCAGCGCTTCTGCATGACCCCAGTACTCGTCACGCGGCTCGAGATTTCAACCTCAGCTACCCTGATCGGCCTTGGACAAGCCTCGCCAGCGCTTGGAGCTCGGGGTGATCATCGCCCTGGTCTGGCTGATGGTCGCCGCAGCGATCACCGCGCTCTATGGGCCTCGCTTGGGACTGCGGGGCTGGATCTGGCTCGGGATCCACCACGTGGTGTGCGGGGTCGGGACGTCGCACGAGCTGCTGCGAGCGTGGCGCCGCCGCCGGGCCGCGGTCAGCGCAGCCAGGCCCGAGGGGACCGAGCAGGCCTGAGCGCCAGCCTTCCGTCGGGGGTCTGCCAGCGGCCCTGGTGCTCGGTGACCCGGTAGCGTCGGGCCCACGCCAGGGCGGGTCCATGCCGGACCTCGAGCACGATCAGCAGCTCCTGGGCTCCCCGCCCGCCTTCGGGCCAGCCGCGGCGCCGGCAGGTCCCGACCGCCAGGGTCTCGGGCTGCTGGGCCCACCGGATGGCCACGTCGGACAGGTCCGCCGCCAGGGCGCCGTCGGCCAGGGTGAGCCCTTCGACCTGACCGGAGACCTGGCGGATCGCCATCGGCGGGAGCTTGCCTTCGCTGGCGAACCAGCGGCTCACGAAGCCACCGAGCAGCTGGACCAGGGCGCTGGGGTCCAGCCCGGGTGCCAGGTCCTGTCGCCAGGTCGCCGTGGGAGGGGGCGCCGGTCGCACCAGCCGGACCGGGTCCGCGGCCGGTGTCGGGAACAGGGGATGACCAGTCGGCAAGGCCGGACCCTGCTGGCGCTGCCAGTCGCCCAGCCACGAGATGCCCTGAGGGGTGTCGGTCTGAGGCCGCACCCAGGCGGTCCACGCGCCGTCGGCGTCCCGGCGGCGCACGAAGGCGTGGTCCAACCAGCCCCCGCCCGATGGCAGCAGGGTCTGACCGGCCAGGGCGGTCCACAGACAGTCGGGTTCGGCGAGCAAGGCGCCTTCGACCGCGGCCAGTGCTGCGGGGTCAGGGCTGGTTCCGATCACGGCCAGGCGCTCGATGGCGCTGGCCCCGAGCACCATCCACGGCAGGTGTCCGTGTCGCTCCAGGTTGCGGGTCGCCGCGTCCAGCAGGCTCTGGAGCGGATCCCCGGGCGCATGGGGCAGGCGGAACAGCTCGACGTCGTGCACGGACCCGCGGACCTCCAGGGCTCCTGGTATCGATGCCGGCCCGAGGACGCACCGGCTATGGGGTCGGCGTGACAGCGAGCTGGCTGGACCGGGCCTTTGTCCGGGTGATGCGGCGACGGCCGTTCTTCTCGGACGGGTGGGGCGATCCGGTCCAGCTGGACATCGTGACGTCGCTGCCCACGGATCGGAATCAGGTGTTCCCCGTGGAACTCCGCTGGGAGCCCTGGGGCCGCGACGGCGCCGTGGAGTGTCGAGAGGGCCGGTTCTCCAGCCCCGAGGCCGACCTGCTCGGGCTCCCGCTCGAGTCCCGCGACGCCATCGTGCGCCACGTGCGGCCGGTCGGCGTCGAGGGCGCCCCCACTTGCCTGCACCTGGCTGCCACCGGCGAGTTCGGCTTCTCCCGACGGATGCGCCTGGCTCGCCCGCTCGCAGCGGCCGGCATCGGCTCGGTCCTGCTCGAGAATCCCTACTACGGGCTCCGGGCGCCGCCGGACCAGCACGGCCCGTCTGTGCGCACGGTCGCGGACCTCTTGATCATGGGCCGTGCCTGCGTCCAGGAAGCTCGGAGCCTGTTGTCCTGGCTCCGACAGGCCGGCCACGACCGCCTGGGGGTCAGCGGGTTCTCCATGGGGGGGCAGACCTCGGCGATGGCTGCCGCGTCCTGTCCTTTCCCCGTCGCGGGCATCCCCCTCGCCGGCTCCCACTCGGCGACGGCCGTGTTCCTCGAGGGGGTGCTGCGCTACGTCGTCGATTGGTCCGCACTGGCCCCAGACGGCCACATAGACGTGGCCCGCGAGCGCTTCGAGGGCTTGCTGGACAACATGTCCGTCCTGTCGCTGCCACCCCCTGAAGCGCCGGGGGCGTGCATCGTGGTCGCCGGGTCCCGGGACGCCTTCGTCGAGCCTCGTTCGTCCCAGGCCCTGCACGCCCACTGGCAGGGCAGCGAGCTGCGCTGGCTCGGCGCCGGTCACGTGAGCGGCTTCCTGTGGCGCCAGGCCGACTACAAGACGGCGATCGTCGATGGCTTTCGGCGGCTGGAAGGACTCATGACCGGGGAACCGGTGTCCGATGTCGAGGACCCCGCCTCCCCAGGCGTATGATCGGCGAGATCCATGGTGTGGCTCTTTCTGGTACCCGGACTCCAGGCGGCGGCCCCCGACTTCGTCGGCGAGCCGTCCCGAGCCGCTCGCATCGCGCGGAACGCGTGGGAGGCTGCCGAGTCGTGCACCGGCTGGGCAGCCCCGAGCCACGCCCAGGTCGACATCGTCAGCGCCGAGCCCACCGAGGGCCAGCTCGTCACGGGGCACCGGGACGACGCCGGGCTGTTCAAGCTGGAGATCCACGGCCGTCGTCCCGACGCTCTGTCGATCGTGCGCGAGGTCGCTCGGAGCTGGATCGGCAGCGGGCCCACCGCGTTGACCGTCGGGCGCACGGAGCTCCTGGTCGACTGCATCGCGGCCGAGGACGCCCGCGCGGTGCCCCGGGTGCCCGACGACGGGCGCACCTTGGACCAGATGCCCAACCTGCTCACGTGGGAGAGCGACAAGCGGGGCCAGTCGACCCTGGACACCACCCAGCCCACCGCAGCCGGCTGGTGGGGCTCGGCGCGGCTCTTGCGGCTCGCCAGCCTGTTCGTGGCGCCTCGGCACTTCTGGCCCCAGACCCGGCTGTTGGGCTGGGACGAATTCGCGGCGCTGCTGCTGGCCTCGGGCCCTCACGGAGAGCCCCTGATGGCCATGCTGGCCGCCCCCACCGCCGACCAGCGGGCCCTGTTGAGCGACCTGGATCGGGACGGGCTGCCGGTCTTGGGAGAGCAGATCCTGGGGACCGATCCGACCCTGTGGGACACCAGCGGCGACGGCTGGTGGGACGGGGCCCAGCGCCCCGAGCTCGCCGAGGCCGTGCCGCTGCCCCCGGATGGTCTGCCGGTGTGCCTGGCTGCGGGCGGAAATGGCCCGATGGGGGGGGTCGTGCTGGACGTGGGCGGCAACCTGAGGGGCGTGGTCGTGCCCGAGGCCACCCTGCTCATGAAGACCCGCCAGGTCCAGCTGGTCACCGGCTCCAACTACCACCGCGTTCCTTCGGGTCGGCCGGCCGTGGTGCGCCTGGGTGGGGAGCTGACCCGTTCCACCGGCGGTGTCTGGGTGGCCCCGGTCGGGTCCGAGGCCCAGATTCGCACCGGCTGCATGGCCGATGACCGCATGGTGGTGTGGGCGTCGGACCCGTCCCAGCGGCGCTCGGTCCAGCGCTTCCACACGCTGTCCGTCCAGGCCCACAAGCGGGCCGAGGCCCTGCTCGGGCCCACGCGGGTGCCGCTGACCGTCCAGCTCGGCGACGACGAGAGCTGGGTCCAGGGCAACACCGTCGGGCTGTCGCTCCAGGCGCTCAGCTGGGCCAACGACGCCGGCCGCCTGGACTGGCTCGCCGCGCTGGCCGTGGCCCTGTGGCGCACCGACGCCCGCCTGGAGCCGAGCTTGCGCTACGAACAGGCCGAGGCCCTGGCCCGCGCGCTGGTCGAAGACGCCCCCGAGGACCTCGTCGTCGCCGAGAACTGGCGCGAGGTCAACCAGTGGACCCGAGTGGCCGAAGACTGCGAGTCCGGCTGGCGAGGCCTCCTGGTCGATGGGGCTTGTTGGATCGAGTGATCTGGAAGGGTCTTGAAGAGACTTACCAGTGACTCATGGAAGACAAATAGACGATTGATTTCAGGGCAAAACGTCCTTCTGGCTAATGCTTAACAAAAGGTTCCTGACCCCTGTTTTTCCCTGTTCCCCCCTGTCCCCCCCCCCGCGCCGCGGGTGGGAGACCTGGCGCGGAGCGTCCAGGTCTTCCCCGGCGGCCGCAGCCGGGAGCGGAAGTGGTTCAGGGGGTGCTCAACCGGCCGAGCGCTAGCGAGGGCAGGCCGAAGCGTAGCGAGGTCCCGGGTGAGTTCCCCCTGAGCCACTTCCACGTACGGCGGAGGCGGAGGCCGCCGGACCAGAGGGGTGACTGCGTCAGCGAGCGACAGCGAGCTCGCAGCCTCACCCCCTGAAAGAACTACAGCGCGCAGGCACTGTCGTTGTCGAAGTCCCAACAGGTCCAGGTCGCGGGGCCTTGCTTGACCTGGACGGTGCGGCTCTTGCGCTGGCCGCTGTCCAGGACCAGGGTGACCTTGCGGGAGCCGGTCTGGACCTCGCCTCGCCAGGGGGTGGTGCCCACGTGCTTGCCGTCCACGTAGATCGCGGCAAAGGGGACGCTACCGACCCTCAGCGTGGCCTTGGTCACGGGCTTGGCGACGGGACGCTCGTCCTTGGACTTGCCGCTCACGGGCTTGGGCGCCGCGCGAACGGGTCCCGCGGTCTCGAGCTCCGGGATGGGGTCCTCTGCCAAGGACGCGGGCTCGGCCACCACCATGGCGGCAGCGGCTGGCGCGGCTTCGACCAGGGGCTGGACCTGTTCCGTCACGGGCTCGTCCGCGGCCTGCCGCTGGCTTCCCAGCCCACTCGCCAACACCACCAGGGCGCCGATGAGGGCGGCCAGCAGCGGGCCGACCAGCTGGCCGAGCCGCTTGGGGGCCTGGGACAGGCTGTCGTGCACGGACTTCGGGACAATGCTGTCGCGCAGGCGTCGAAGCCTCTGGCCCACGCTGGGTCGGGGCAGCCCCGGGGTCGGCCGGTCTTCGCCGTCGAAGCACCAAGTGTGGGAACCGGTCACCTCGCCGGTGAAGGGGTCGGTCCGAGCGCCGTCCTGGGGAGGGCTCTGGGCCTTGATCCGGCCGGTGGCCCGGGACAGGTCGAAGGCGCCGGACCCGTCCCCTCGGGGGGGCAGGCTGGGTGTGCTCGGAAACACCAGGGGCGGCAGGTAGCCCTGGTTTGCGACGCCGTAGGCTTCGGTCAGCGCCTCGGCGAAGAAGGCAGCGCTGGGGTAGCGGTCCTCGGCCCTGTAGGCCACGGACGACAAGAGCACCCGGGCCACGCTCTCGGGGATGTTCCGGAACCGGGCATCTGTCGGGCTGGCCATGCACAGGTCAAAGGGGTCCTGGCCGGTCAGCAGCGCGAACAGGGTGCACCCGGCCCCGAACACGTCGGCCCGCAGATCGGCCCTGGATGCGTCGACCCGCTGCTCTGGCGCCATGAAGGCAAAGGTGCCCATGGTGGCGCCGGTGCGGGTCAGACTGGTGTCCCGCGTGACCACGCGAGCCAGGCCGAAGTCCGCCAGCTTGGCCACGCCGCGCTCGTCGATGAGCACGTTGCCCGGCTTCACGTCGCGGTGCACGATGTCCTGCTCGTGGGCGTGGTCCAGAGCGGCCAAGAGCGCCAGGGTCACCGAGATCGCCCGGTCCAGGGGCAGCGGGCCGCCGGTGTCGAGCACGTGTCGCAGGCTGCCGCCGGCCAGCAGCTCCATGACCATCCAGGGCTGGTCCTGCTGGATCCCGGCGTCGGCGACCATCAGGATGTGGGGGTGTTGCAGGCGCGCCATGGTCCTGGCTTCCCGCAGGAAGCGCTTGCCCATGGTGCTGGTGGGCGAGACCGCAGCCGTCAGCAGCTTGACCGCCCGCTCGACCTCCAGGGTCGCGTCCCAGGCCCGGTAGACGATGGCCGTGCCGCCGCTGCCCAGGGGCTCCTTGAGGTGGTAGCGCCCGGCCAAGACCACTTCGCCGTCGATCGCGAGGCGATTGATCTTGGCCAGGGCGGCGCTCACGGAGCGGCCCCGAAGCGGCGCCCGTCGGCCGGGCGGAGAGCTTGCGCAGAGGGGTCGGTGTGGGGGACCATCACCCATGAAAGCGGATCTTCTGGCTTGGCCTTGAGGCCTGCCCCGGGATGAGGGGCCTGTGGCCGGTGTGGGTGGCGCTCGTCGGGTGCACGGAGAGCCCCGTGGACAGCGGGCCCCCGGCGGCGGACTGCGAGCTGGCGCTCACCCTGTCCTGGGCCGGCGATGCCCGGCCCGGCGCCGAGCTGACCCTGGCCGTGTCCGGGGTCGCACCCGACGACACGTCGGTCTGGTTGGTGGACGGCGAGGTCCAGGCCTCGGAGTACGTCGTGCTGCCTGTAGAGCCGGCGGTCCACCGGGACCACACCGTGACTCTGGGCGTCGAGGTCAGCCGGCCCGGCTGCACCGAGACCACCTCCATCACCGAAGCGCTCACCTATGGCTGGACCGACGCCGAGCGTGTGCTGGTGATCTACAACCCGGACGCCATCGGCTCCGAAGACGTCGCCCGGGCCTACGTCGACGCCCGAGGCCTGCCTCCGGGTCGGACCTGCCCCGTGGCCAGCACCGACGGCGCGACCCTGGACGGCGCCGACTACGACGCCTGGCTCGACCAGGTCCTGGACTGCGTCGCCGTGGTCGGCCCCCACCTGCACTACCTGTTGCCGGTCTACGGCGTGCCCTACAAGGTCTCCGGCCGGATCGAGGACCTGTCCGGGGACGGGCGGATCGTGACGGTGAGCCTGGACGCCCTGCTGGCCCTGGGCCAGGCGTCGCTGACGGCCACCGCCGTGGTCGAGAACCCGATCTTCCAGCTGGGCAGCAGCGCCACCCAGGACTGGAAGCCCTACGTGCCCTTTGGCGAGCTCGCCGAAGAGCTCGACGCGCCGATCTACCTGGTCACCCGGCTGGACGGCAGCAGCGCCGACGCCGCCCTGGACCTGATCGCGCGGTCGGTCGACGCCCAGGACCTCGCCGACCAGGGCCTGCTGGACGGCGTGGTCTACGTGGACGCCCGCTACGGCGAGCAGCACCCCTCGGACGAGGCGGTGGGCTCCTACAACGCCGGCGAGTGGAACATGTGGGGCACCCGCTACCTGTTCGAGGACCTGGACCTCTACCCGGTGGTCTGGGACTCCAACAGCGCCGAGTTCGGCACCGACCCCGCCCCCTTGGAGTGCCCGGACGCGCTCTACTACGCCGGCTGGTACT
>Ga0209992_10000158_pt1 | contig 94022 bp, 63 predicted proteins | sample 2SBtaG_2_FD_182564 | JGI IMG/M metagenome (GOLD analysis project Ga0209992, IMG submission 182564) | Deep subsurface microbial communities from Kolumbo volcano to uncover new lineages of life (NeLLi) - 2SBTROV12_ACTIVE470 metaG (SPAdes)... | ecosystem: Environmental > Aquatic > Marine >... | reverse complement strand
AAAAAGTTTTTTCAGCATTAGAAACCGCAAGTAAAAACACCTATGAAAGAGTAGTGCAATTCCCATTATGGGACGAGTATGCAGATGAGCTAAAGTCTCCTATTGCTGATATTAAAAACCTAGGTGGCGCAAATGCAGGGTCAATAACTGCTGGTAAATTTTTAGAGCATTTTACCGGTTACCCTTGGGTGCATCTTGATATTGCTGGCCCCGCATGGAAAAATTCACCAAAAGGTTATTTAACTAATGGAGGAACTGGATATGGAGTTCGTTTATTATTTGATTTCCTTAAAAATTATCAATCATGAAAGAAAAAAAGAAAAATACTATAATTGGCTTTTCAATAGGAGATGTAAATGGGATTGGTATTGAAGTTATTTTAAAAGCTTTATCTGATAATAGAATGCTAGATATTATGACCCCTGTAATCTATGGTTCTGAAAAAGCCCTTACTTTTTATAAAAATCTAATTGAGCCAACAAATATTCATCTTCATAAGATTAAAAGCATCAATCAAGTAGCATCCAAAAAGGTAAATTTTATTTCTGTATGTAATGAAAACATAACTATTAATCCAGGTGAAAACTCAACAGATGCTGGTAAATATGCATTTGAATCTTTAGAGGCAGTTACAAATGATCTTGCTGCAGCCAAGATTGATGTTATTGTAACTGGCCCCATTAACAAAAAAAATATTCAAAGTGATCAATTCAACTTTCCTGGACATACAGAATACCTAACTTCTCTTTCTAATGCTGATGATTCATTAATGCTCATGGTTCATGAAAATCTTAAAGTTGGCGTTGCCACCAATCATCTACCCCTTTCATCTGTCAGTGAGGTGCTAGACAAAGAGCTTATTTTTAAAAAGCTAGTTCTTTTAAACAATAGCTTAAAGTTAGATTTTGGTATTGCCAGTCCAAAAATTGCTGTTTTGGGACTTAATCCACATGCGGGTGAAAACGGAATGCTTGGTGATGAAGAAGAAAAATTAATTTCTCCTGCTGTTCAAATGGGGAAATCAAACAACATTTTTGCTTTTGGACCTTTTCCGGCTGATGGGTTCTTTGGAGCAGGAAGCTTTCAAGAATTTGATGGGGTTTTAGCTATGTATCACGATCAAGGGCTGGTTCCATTTAAAACAATTGCAGGAGGAAGAGGGGTAAATTTCACTGCAGGTCTACCAATTGTTAGAACTTCGCCAGATCATGGAACGGGCTTTGACATAGCTGGGAAAAACATAGCCAATGAAACCTCATTAAGAAATGCCATCTACTTAGGAGTTGACATACACAAAAACAGACTTTTTAATAAATCCATTAATTCAGATCCATTACACAAGAACTAATTCTTACCACCGTCTTTTTTAACTGCTTTTGTGTCGCTATTAGACTTAATGGGGTTATTAGTATTGCTGTTTTTTGGACTTGTGGCGTTAGATGACTTAGTTGAATTGGTACTCTTGGTAGAATTACTTTTATTAGAATTCGACTTATTAATAATATTTGTTTTCACCTTGTTTTCTTCAATTAATTTTAATTTATTTTCAATCGTTGAAATGCGGGATTTTGAAAACGAATCATTCGGTTTTAATTTTAATGCTTTATTGTAATATGACTTTGCGTCTGACCACCTTTTAGAGTTATAATACATGTTCGCTTTATTGATCATCTTTTGATGCTCATTGTTGACCTGCTGCTGTTTTTGATCGGAAGATCCTGTGGTTTTTGAATTAGTGTTATTCGAAGCATTATTTTTTGAATTCCCACTAGAACTCCCTGAGTTTCCATTGGAATTAGAGTTGTTGATTGCCTCCTTACTTAAAAACAATAACTGAACGTCTTGCCCCCATTCATTGGACGCTTTAATAGTGAATTTAAGTAGCTCCCCATCATTTATATTAACTATTCCTCTAAATGTTCCATTTGATGAATTATAAATAAAATTAAAAGGACTTCCGTTTAACGTTGCTTTAAAATCTACATCTTCAAAATTTGTAATATATCCAATAATAGACACCCTTGAATTTACCTGTATGTATTCAGGTGCCTTTGCTGTTGTAGTCTCAGACCTATTAGTTAAATGAATAATTGGTGGAATACCCAACCTTATTAATTCTGCATTTGCCTGATCTGATCCTGCTTCATTTTCTGCTTCAACTATTAACTGATTCCCTCCCAACTCAAGATTCGTTAGGACGGTAATAAACCCTGTTACAGCATTAAAAGAAAATCCTATTGGGTGTCCATCAAGATAAACATGAATATCGTTTTGGTTGGTAACATTAGTGATTTTTCCCGAAACTGTTACTTGCTGATTTTGAGTTTGATGAGGAAATGATTTTGGTTGTGTTAATTTTACTTTCGGGGGAAGTATTGGTTCTTCTAATTCTATCTTAGCAGATTTAGAAGCCTCTCCACAATTATTTTTTACTTTCACTAAAAATGTATTCATCCCCGTTTGCAGCATTACATTTGATTGCACCTCACCAGAGCTAGGGTCAAAATTAAAAGGCATAGTATTTCCATTTAACATTAAAACTATTTCTGCTTTTGACGAAACTTCTAATACATTAAAAGACAAATGGTATTTTGTTGTAGTTGTAACAGGAATTGATACTCCAGTCCCTAAAGGACGAATAAAGTTAATTACTGGTTCATTACATGGTATTTCCTTTTCATATACTATAGCTACTTTTTGAATTGTTGAACCACATTCGTTTGTTGCGATTACTTCATATGAATTCATGCCCTCAATTAAGTGCAGAAAAGAGCTGAATTTACCATTGTCGTAATTATAAGAAGGAACATCTTCACCATTAACTTTAAAAACAAGACTCTGCTCATTAATGATCTGCATTTCTATGTATCCTTTTGAATTAGTTGTATTAGTTTGCCAATTATTGGGGGCTGTTAAGTTAATTACAGGCTTTGAACATTCTATAGGGACATATATCAATGTAGTAGCTTTACTAGCAGTACCTGCGCTGTTTACAGCGTCTACTTCAAATATATTAGCGCCCTCATTTAGCACAACGTCACATACAAATTTGTCTGTATTTGGGTCAAAAGTAAAATTGCTAATTGGTTGATTATTAATTGTAGCATTTGCATTTGATGCTATTTCTACATGCTCAATTAAACCATTAATTAAATGAGCATTATTTGCTGTATTATATGGGTTCACAGCTGGATCTAATATTGTTATTTTAGGCATTTCAATTTGCTGAGGAATATTATAAATAATATTCAATTCTTCAACGTCAGTTCCTGCTTGATTGGTCCCGCTAATCTTAAGAACATTTGACCCTTCATTCAAATTTAAATTTACTGTAAGTAACTTTGTAACACCATTAAAAGAATATCCACTAATATTTGAGCCATTAAACCCAACTGAAGTTTGGTTTTTACTAGAGACATTAAGCACTTTTGCTATTATTGTAACATTACTCACCTGTACTTGATATGGAGCAGATGATGGCTGTACGTAGCTAACTATTGGAGGTGATGTTAATTCTGGAGTTTGATAAATAATTTTTGTAAAATCAGAAGCTGTTCCAGCCGAATTAAAAGCTGCTATTTCTACAATGTTTTGTCCGTGAATTAAATTAACATTAAATGCAACTACTTTGCTATTTATATCATACATGAAATTTGAAACGTTGTAGCCATTATGCCTTACGGTGATGTTGTTTTTTGAAGGAACATTTAGCACCTTTCCGCTAATATTAATTAAAGGAGTGCCAACAGTTGCTGGAGATGAAGAAGGAGAAGTAATCTGAACAGTAGGAGGAGTTTCCTTGATATAATTAATTAATTTAGAATCGCTTGCAGTACCGGCATTATTAGTAGCGGTAATAATGATCTGATTAGGACCTTCTTCTAATAAAATGGATGATGTAAATACATCTGTTATATTGTTAAAGCTAAAATTAGAATGGCTAATCCCATTGACTTTAAATTCTATTTGTTGAGCAGTTGCTATATTTAAAACCTTAGCAGTTATAACTATTTCTTTATTCTCAGAATCATACGGTGAATTGTGTGGGTAATTAATGACGACTACAGGGGGGATCTCTGTTATTTGAGGCACTTCATAAATAATTTCTCTTTCATCATGGTCACTTCCATAATCATTAGTGCCTGTAATCTCTATAATGTTCTCTCCGGGAGATAATGCTAAATTAGCTTTTAGCTCATTTGTATTAGAATTAAAACTAAAATTCGTTATAGAATACCCATTATGAAGCAACTCAATATTTTGAGCGCTTGTTACGTAATAAACTTTTGCAATTAAATGATAGGCACTATTGTGTACAATAGTATTACTATGGGCAGGGTTAATAATATTTACTAACGGTGGATTTCCTTGAGGAATTGTTATAATATTATTATCCTGCTGAGTGTTAGTGTTGTCTGTAATTGTTTGTGAGGTGTTTCCAGAAATCGTTTGCTCTGTTGAATAATCTTGATGATTATAGCTAGTACCTCCATTAGATTGGCCCTCTCCAAATAAGTTAATGCCTAATTTAAAGGCAGTATAATGATAGTTATCATTTTTCAGATCTGATGATAGTCCGTCCAAATTATTATGAAAGGCATAGGTGATTTTATGTTCTAAACCTACAGAGATCCAATCATTTAGTTGGTATCCTAACCCTAACCCTAAAGATGGCATAAATTGCAACTGATCTCCTTCAACAACTAAACCATTCTCATTTATTGCATTAGATTCAAAGTCTAGATCACTATTTCCTTTTATAATACTGGCATTTGCAATGTCTGTATTAGAGGATGATAAAAAAGGATAATTATACTCGGAATTCCCATCTAAAAAATCAGATTTAACTCTGTAGTCAATTATGCCTAAACCTCCAAATCCGTATAGAATAATTCCTGTTCTTTCCCTAAGTCTATTTAAAGTCAATACGCCTTCAAGCGAGAATTCATTTAAGTCCATTTTATAATTCCTGTGAGCAGAAATATCATTTGGTTTATATTGGAAATGGTCAGAGGGTATTGTGTCTAATTTAGCTACCCAGCCATAATTTTTTCCTCTTAAATACCTGAACCTTAAGTCAAAAGCAAAAAATTTACCCTCCTCTTCATAGATGGATTTACCAAAAGTAAAGCCACCAGAAAAACCAGCATAGGGTTTAGTAAACGAAGTATCATTGTATTTAATAAATGCTTCTTTTCGTTGCCAGGTTCCTCCAGTGTTAATTCCGAAATTCCAGCCATTATCATATTCATAATTAATGAATTGTCTGTCTCCAGATTGGGTTAAGCCCGTAAAACTTAAAAAAATAAAAGAGGTAAAAAAAAGTAAAAATCTTTTCATAATAAGGTTTTAATATTCACTTAGTCAGAAATCATGCCATTTTTCAAAAATATTAATTATACATATTATATCCTCATAAATTTCACTATGAAATAATTTATACATTTATAACGTTTTAAAAATTTGATCCTTTAAAATGAGACTTCCCAAAACATTTGCCTTAATATTTTTGGTTTTTGATCTTTTTGGTCAGCCGACTAATGATAACTGTATAAATGCCACCATACTCTGTGCAAATCAAATACAATTATTCTCAAATGCAAATGCTACTATTGACACCTGTACGGGTTGTAGCGATGGGGTTACCAATGCTGGAAATTTTTGTTTCGAATTAAATAATACTGTTTGGTTTTCTTTTACTACCAATAGTGATGGGGGTACTATGATAGCCACTTTTTCAAACATTGTTTGTAATGGTGATACTTTTGCTACTGCATCTAACGAATTACAAGCAGTAATAATTGAAGCAACTATTCCCTGTGATGAAAGTAGTTATACTGCTATTTCAAATTGTGAATCTGGCTCGTCAAGTAATTTCACTTTACTCGCTAATAATTTAGCACCTAATACTACTTATTATATTCAAGTAGATGGAGGAGAATCTGGATTAGGTATTACTGACCCTGCTGAATGTGGATTTTCTATTGTTTTGTCTGGTGACGCTATTGAATCTAGTGTGAATGCTGGTGAAGATCAATATGTTTTTCCTGGTGAAAGTGTAATTTTAAATGGCACTGCCGATGGAACTGTTAATTGGACACCTTCAACATCATTATCTAATGCTTCAATAACAGCACCAACGGCAACTCCAACTGCAACAACAACCTATACTCTTTCTTCTAATGAAAATAATTGTCTTTATACTGATGAAGTAACTGTTTATGTCCAGCCTAATATTTCCATCCCTAATACTATCACCCCTAATGACGATGGCTTCAATGATACATGGAGCATTGGTAACATTCAAAATTATCCCGGGGCTCAAGTATCTGTATATGATCGTTGGGGGCAACGTGTGTTTTATGTTACTGGCTATACTGCTGCAAAAGAATGGGATGGTAGTAATCACGGGCTTCGTTTGCCTTCTGCCACATATTACTATGTGATTGAATTAAGAGCAAATGGCGTGGCAAAACTATACAATGGAGCTATAACAATTATTAGATGAAAAAAGTATCCCTATTATTACTCTGTTTCTGTTCAATTAATTGGATAATTGTTGCTCAGCAAGTTCCTCAATACACTAATTACATGCATAACTATTTGGCATTAAATCCTGCGCTGGCAGGAATTAACGAATGTTTAAATGTAAAATTAGGCTATCGTAGCCAATGGATGGGTTTTGAAGGAGCTCCAGAAACAACTTTCGCCTCTTTTTCTTCTGAGCTTAAACATAAAAAACTACAAACCCTTCGCACTAGACATGGTATAGGTGGTTATATAGAAAATGACGAAACTGGCCCCTTAAGTCGTTCTACTATATATTTAGCATATGCTTATCATTTTCCTGTTGGCAGAAATGTAACTGCATCTGTTGGTGTTTTTGGAGGTATTATGCAGATGGGGGTAGATGCAACAAAACTAAACCTTCGGGATCCTGGAGATCCTGTTATAGATGGTACAGGTAGGGTTTTTTTAATCCCTGATTTTTCTCCAGGATTATTCCTTAATCATGATGATTGGTTTGTAGGGTATAGTATTCGTCAGATCATGCTTAATAAATGGTCAAGATTGTTAGGTTCTGACCTTTCTCGAAATAGATTCCATCATTATTTTGTCGGTGGAAAAAGATTTAAAACCGATCTTTTTAACGTAATACCTTCTGGTATATTAAAGTTTGTAGGGTATGCACCTCCAGCAATAGACTTGAATTTAATGTTGGAATTTTCCAATAGATTTGAATTGGGTGTTTCATGGAGAAATACTGATGCAATTGCAGCTTTAATGCACATAAAATTCCTGAAATATTTTTCTCTAGGATATGCATTTGATATGACAACGTCTAAAATTAACACCGTAAGCTCGAATACACATGAGTTTATTTTAGGATTATCTGCCTGTCCATTTAATGATAAAAACACCTATATATGTCCTGTCTTTCAATAATTTTTCATCCTATTAACATCAATAAAATTGAATTTCAAAAGAATATTAGATCACTTTATCCTAAAAAATGAAATATTAAGCAACTTAATAAGAGGTGAAGTCGTCAATTCTAGTACATTATCTTATTAATGGAGATTTTTAGTTCTTTAATTAATTAAAATTTATAACTTAATGTTCATTTCTTCGTATGTATAACGCTTTATGAAAACCTTACCAAAGAATCAGATAACAAAGCACCTCTTTTTTTTAGCCCATAGGCTAGTGATTATAGTTTTGGTTTTTTGTGTGTGTTCTTTAAATTATTCAGCACAAACTACTTGTGGTTCTCTTACAATAGATGCCGTTGTTACTTCGGATTATAATGGGCAGGACGTAAGCTGTGCTGATTCTTCAGATGCTACAATATGTGTTAATGTACTAGCGGGGTCTGGATCCTATAATTATCAATGGGTAGGAGGTCCAAGTGGCCCAACAGCTCAATGTTACTCTGGGGTTGACGCTGGAACCTACACTGTAATTGTTACAGATATAGTATCTGGTCAAGTTTGTTTCGAAGATGTAATTGTAAATGAACCCGCACCACTAACTGTTTTTTCATTTAACATCTCTGATCCTACATGTAACACTACTTGTGATGGTAGTGGTACAGCAATTGTTATTGGTGGAACTTCACCTGTTAATTATTTATGGGGAAGTGGAGAAACTGGATTTACTGCAAATAATTTATGTGTTGGTGTTAATACTTTAGATGTGACTGATGATAATGGTTGCTTTTTTGATACTACTTTTAATATTAACACTCCTACTGCTATTTATCCAAATGTAGTAGTTACTGATGTTAGCTGTTTTGGTGACTGTGATGGAATAGTAGAATCTTTTCCTTCAGGAGGAAATGGAGTTCCTTACCAATTTTCTTGGGTAGATAACTCAACTTCAAATGTAATAAGCACAACAGAAATTGCTAATGGTTTATGTACGGGATCATATACAGTTACTGTTACTGACCCTAATTTATGTAATGATGACACTGTCGTTTTTGTAAATACTCCAACTCCTATAGTTATTTCTGTTGATAATAGTACAGATGCAACTTGTTCCTATATCTGTGATGGCACAACAACTGTGTCAGTTTCTGGAGGCACATTGCCTTATCTATCTATTGAATGGTTTCAAGGGAGTATTGGTAGTGGAATACCTACAACATTTACAGGTTTAACAATTGACTCATTATGTCATTCAACTGATTATTATGTTACTGTAACTGATGCTAATGGATGTATTCAAAATCTTCAAATTCCTCAAATTTCTGCGCCTTCACCAATAAATATCTCTACAGTTATTACTGATGTAGATTGTAATGGTAATGGCAATGGTACTGTAGATGCAACACTCTCCGGAGGAACGGCTCCGCTAACTCCTTTCTGGACCATTATCACTCCAGGTGGCGGCCTCATCCCCGCAGCTGAAGACCAAAACACCCTTGATGGTGGCGTCTATCAATTACTAGTAACAGATGGTAATGGCTGTGAAGACTCTGTCCAAATTACTATCAATGAACCTGACACCATTACCTCTAATGGTATCGTTACAGATATCTCCTGCTATGACTCACTAGACGGAGCCATCGACCTTACACTTCTTGGCGGTGCCATACCCTATAATATTACATGGGTAAGCTCAGACCCCTCCTTTGTAGACCCCGGAACCCAAGACCTCTCTAACCTAGACTCTGGATCCTATACCATTACTGTTATCGATGACAATGGATGTCAATATGATACTACTCTCATTATTACTAAACCCGCTGAGATCTTCGCCAATGGAACCTCTACCAATGTTGTCTGCTTCGGTGATGCCGATGGAACCATAACTCTCAATACAAGCAATGGTATACCTACCTATACATGGGACTGGACCGGACCAGGTGGCTTTACTTCTACTGACGAAAGCCTTACAGGTCTAGACATCGGAACCTATGATGTAACTATCACTGACTTTAATGGCTGTACTAAAGATACCTCCTTTACTATTACCGAACCACCAGATATCAATATCTCTACAGTTATTACTGATGTAGATTGTAATGGTAATGGCAATGGTACTGTCGATGCTACGCTCTCCGGAGGAACGGCTCCGCTAACTCCTTTCTGGACCATTATCACTCCAGGTGGCGGCCTCATCCCCGCAGCTGAAGACCAAAACACCCTTGATGGTGGCGTCTATCAATTACTAGTAACAGATGGTAATGGCTGTGAAGACTCTGTCCAAATTACTATCAATGAACCTGACACCATTACCTCTAATGGTATCGTTACAGATATCTCCTGCTATGACTCACTAGACGGAGCCATCGACCTTACACTTCTTGGCGGTGCCATACCCTATAATATTACATGGGTAAGCTCAGACCCCTCCTTTGTAGACCCCGGAACCCAAGACCTCTCTAACCTAGACTCTGGATCCTATACCATTACTGTTATCGATGACAATGGATGTCAATATGATACTACTCTCATTATTACTAAACCCGCTGAGATCTTCGCCAATGGAACCTCTACCAATGTTGTCTGCTTCGGTGATGCCGATGGAACCATAACTCTCAATACAAGCAATGGTATACCTACCTATACATGGGACTGGACCGGACCAGGTGGCTTTACTTCTACTGACGAAAGCCTTACAGGTCTAGACATCGGAACCTATGATGTAACTATCACTGACTTTAATGGCTGTACTAAAGATACCTCCTTTACTATTACCGAACCCGATTCAATAGATATTGATGGCTCTCATGTAGATGTCACTTGTTTTGGAGCAGATGATGGAAGTATAACAATAGCTGTTTCTGGAGGATTCCCTACTAATAATTGGTCATGGACTTCAACAAATACTAGTTTTTCTGACCCGGGAGGTAATGCTACTAATCTTACAAATTTAGGTCCAGGAACTTATACCGTTACAGTTACAGATGCCAATAACTGTACTAAAGACACTTCATTTATATTGTTAGAACCTGCAGAAATAATCGCTAATGGAATTATTATCAACTTAACATGTAATGCTAATAATACTGGTCAAATTGACATTACTCCAACGGGTGGTTCTGGTGCTTATCTTTTTGATTGGGATAATGATGGCACTGGAGATAATGATGACACGGAAGATCTTAATGGACTTTCTCAAGGCACTTATTGTGTGGGTATTATTGATCAAAATCAACCTGCTTGTAGATTAGACACATGTATTACATTAACCGAACCCGATGAACTATTTGCCAACTTAACTTCAATTACAGAAATTAGTTGTGCTGATTCATTGAATGGCGCTATAGATATTAACCCTTCAGGAGGAACAATTGCTGCAGACTATACTTATGACTGGGATAATGATGGTACTGGGGACAACGATGATACTCAAGATCTTTTAACAATTGGCAGTGGCACCTACTGTGTAACAATAACTGATGACAATGGCTGTTTTGTAGACACCTGTGTTGTAATTGCTGATCTTGTTGCCATTGATTATAATCCCATTATCGATACTTCATCATGTGGATTGGCTAATGGCAATATCAATCTTACTGTCACTGGAGGAAATAATCCTTTAATTTTTGATTGGGATAATGATGGTACTGGTGATAACGATGATACTGAAGACTTATCGGGGCTTTCTGAAGGAGCTTATCAGCTAACGGTAATTTACAATGGAAATGATGGGACAACTTGTTCTATAGACACTACATTTAATTTGGTTGACAACCCACCGGCTGTTGATGCAGATTTTGTTGTTGTTGACGAAAGCTGTTTTGGAACTTGTGATGGATCCATTACAACAACGGTAAATGTAGGATCCTCTCCAATTAATTATAACTGGACTTCTACTGACCCTGGATATACAAACAATGGATTGGCTAGCCAGTTTAATTTATGTAGTGGTGACTATTACTTAACCATGACTGATGCAAATAATTGTAGTCTTACTGATACTTTTACCATTACAAGCTCACAAGAATTAATTGTTACTGAAATAATTACAAATGTGGATTGTTCTGGTGATAGCACTGGCGCCATTGACATTACAGTAACTGGAGGAAATTTAACCACTAGTCCTGATTACAATTACAATTGGACAGGCATTAATACAGGATTTTCAGCAACTACCCAAGATATTAATAACCTACTAGCGGACACCTATCAGATAATTGTTGCTGATGACGATGGGTGTACTGATACTTCCCTGTTTCAAGTTGTTGAAAATACTGCACTTGATTTAACATTATCGTCTATTGATGCTTCATGTGGAGATTCCAATGGAACCGTTGATGTGACGACTACAGGAGGACAAGTTGCAATTGATTATACTTACTCTTGGACAAATTCTAGCTTTATCAATATTGGAAATACTGCTACTGTAAATGGTCTTCCTGCCGGTTCTTATACAGTTGTTGTAACAGACGATTTAGGATGTGTTGATTCTGCAACTGTATCCATCAACGACCTTTCAGCATCAACAATAACTGTAGACACCATTATACATGAATCTTGTGCTGGAGATAATGATGGTTCCATAACTGTCTCTATAACAGTATCACCTCCACCCGGTACATTGTCCTGGACTGGACCTCCTGGATTCGTAGACCCTGGTGGTGTAAATACTACGATTAATAATCTTTCTGCCGGTCAATATATCGCTACCTTAATTGATGGTCTCGGTTGTCAACAACAAGAAGTCATTGACATTATAGCTGCACAAGCACTATCGCTAAACAGCATTGTAAATGAACCTACCTGTTTTAATTTAGACAATGGAGATATTGTTATTTTCCCGTCTGGTGGTTCTGTAGCAGTTGATTATCAATACGACTGGGATATTGATGGAACTGGAGACCTTGATGATGATCAAGATCAAGATAGTTTAACTTCCGGTACATACATAGTGGCAGTTTTTGATGATAATGGATGTACTATTTCAGATACTTTTAATTTATCAAACCCTTTAGAGCTAACCGGAACTGTTTCTTCATCTTTTGCTGCCTGTGGAGCCAATGATGGATATGTTACTTCAACTATTTCTGGAGGAACAGTAGCACTTGACTATACTTATTCATGGATCGATCAATCTACAGGGTTGCAAGTTGGTAATACTGACTCGGCAGCTCAGCTTCCCGCAAGCTGTTACGAGCTAACTGTTACAGATGACAATGGCTGTTTGTTTACTGATATTACTTGTATAAATAACCCTACAGGCCCTGTTATTACATTGGACCAAATTGATAGTGTAAGTTGTTTTGGCGGATCAAATGGAAATGTTTTTATTTCTGTTACAGGTGGAACAGGTTCCCTTTCTTATAATTGGCAAGACGTTAGTTTGTCTCCTTCGCATTGTTGTATCGAAGATTTAATTACTTACTGGGCAGGGACCTATTCAATAACTGTTACTGACTCTTTAGGGTGCATTTCTGGAGAAGTATATACTATTCCACAGCCCGATTCAATTATTATTTCCGGAACAACAACTAATTTAACGTGTAATGCAAATTCAAGTGGTGAAATTGCCTTAACCATCATTGGAGGCTCTCCAAATTATAATTTATCATGGTCTGGAACAAATGGATTTACTTCTAATTTAGAAGACCTCAACTCATTAGATACAGGTGCTTATATTATTTCTGGTACAGATAATAATGGCTGTACATTGCCAACCGATACTTTTAATATTACCCAGCCAGACTCCATTGATTTAACTTTAAGTTCTACCCAAACTGCTTGTGATGAAGCAACAGGAACATCCAGCATCACTGCAGCTGGTGGAACTATATCAACAGACTATCTATATTACTGGATCAACTCGTCAGGTGATACTATTAGCTTTACCTCAACTGCTGACTCATTAGATGCAGGCACATACTATGCCAACGTGTATGATGATAATGGTTGTTTAGGAATAGATAGTATTACGATATCTCAAGTAAATGGCCCTGTAGTCTCATTAGATACTATCGTTGATGTACTTTGTACTGGAACAGAAGAAGGATCTATATTTATTTCAGTGTCTGGAAATGCTTCTCCTTTTTCATTTGACTGGACAGGTACCATTTCTCCTGATCCTGCACATCAATCCAATGAAGATCTTGATACTTGGTTTGCTGGAACGTATTCTGTTATGGTTACTGACACAAATGGCTGTTTAGATAGTTTAACTGGGCTTATAATTGACCAGCCCTTTGCTTTAAATACTAACATTGCTACAACAGATGTTCTTTGTAATGGTGATAGCACTGGTAGCATCGACCTAACACTTACTGGAGGAGTAACCCCATATAGTTATGAGTGGACTAACGGAGGTGTTATTATTTCAACATTAGAAGACCCATCTAACCTTCCTGCTGGCACCTATGACCTGTTAGCAACTGATAGTAATAGCTGTACTATTATAGATCAGGCAGTTATCAACGAAAACTCAATTTTAACATTAATTGGTAGCTCTGTAAGTTCAACGTGTGGAAATTCAAATGGTGAGGTTTCAGTTGTTGCTTCAGGAGGAACAGTAGCAGTAGATTATATATATAACTGGTTTGATATTGGTGCTGGTTATCCTGGTTCTACTATTGGGACAGGAAATGCAACAGAAACTGGGCTGCCTGCCGGAGCATATCATGTTATTGTTTCAGATGATAATGGTTGTACAGATTCTACTATTGTCACTTTATCTGATGTTAATGGTCCAGTATTAACCTATGTTTCTACCAATATATTATGTTTTGGTTCTGCCAATGGATCTATAGACCTTACTGTTAACGGAGCAAGCCCGTTTACTTTTTCTTGGGTAGGTCCACCGCCTTTTACTGATCCTGGTACTGAGGACATTAACGGTCTTGATCCCGGAACCTATACCGTTGTTGTTGAAGATGATAATGGCTGTATTTCCACTGAAGCTATTGATGTTAATGGCCCTAGTGGTGCTATTCAGGTCAACTCAACTATTACAGACCTAAATTGTTTTAATGACGCTAGTGGTGAAATTTCTATTGATATTGTTGGTGGGACACCTCCTTATCAAACTAGCTGGTCAGGACCCAATGGCTTTACTTCATCACTAGAAGACCTTGTTGCACTAGATTCTGGTCAGTATATATTAGATGTTTTGGATGATAATTTATGCCCTCTAAATGGGGAGCTCTTTGATCTTACCCAACCAGATTCTATTGTAATAGATACTTCTATCATTGAGCCAACATGTGGTCTAGCAGATGGCCAAATAAGTGTTACTGTTACTGGAGGTACTATTGCGTTTGATTACACCTATGACTGGGATGATCTTTCAACTCCTTCTTCAAATATAGGCTTCACGTCTACGATAACAGGTGTGGCCGCAGGAAGTTACCAAATTACAGTTGCTGATGACAACAACTGTATTGATAGTATAGTAGTAGCTATTTCTGATTTAACTGGCCCTATTTTATCAGCTGTTACTACTGATGTTGATTGTGTTGGGGATGATGACGGAACAATTAATCTTACTATTACTGGCAGTGGGTCTTATGCTATAGACTGGGATAATGACGGGGTTGGAGACAATGATGATACTGAAGATCTAATTGCTTTAGCTGCTGGTACATACAATGTAATTGTAGAAGACCTAATGACAGGTTGTATAGCATCATTGTCAGTAGATATTAATGTTGCTAATTCTATGGCGATTTCATTTTTACCAACTAACCTTACCTGTTTTGGCGATAGCACAGGGAGCATTGATGCTACTGTTTCTGGAGGAACACCTTCTTATATCTATGATTGGACACTTGGCGGATTCACTGTTTCTAATAATGAAGACCCTTCTGGTTTAGCTGCAGGGAACTATTTACTTACTGTTACAGATGACAATGGCTGTGATTATACTGATTCAATTGAAGTTTTTGAACCAACAGATCTTGTATTATTAGGCTCATCTATTAATTCTACTTGTGGAAATGCAAATGGAGAGGTCTCTGTTTCTGTTTCAGGAGGGACTACCGCAACAGACTATTCTTATTCATGGTTTGATATAGGTTTAGGTTATCCCGGAATAGCTATTGGTGCTAATAATGATACTGTTACAGGGTTATCTTCTGGATCTTATCATGTTATCGTTACGGATGATAATAGCTGTGTTGATTCTGTTGCTATAGCTGTATCTGATGCAAATGGGCCAATTATTACTATTGATTCCACCATTGACGTATTGTGTTTTGGAAATACTACAGGTGAGATCTATTTATCAATTTCAGGAAATGGAGGTTTTGGATTCAGCTGGACAGGCCCTCCTTCATTTATTGATCCTGGAACTGAAGATTTAACTGGTCTAGAAGCTGGCACCTATTCTGTGGTTGTAACAGATATTAATGGCTGTACTGGCACTGAAAATATTGATATTACAAGCCCTTCTGCTGCAATCAATATAAATTCTACAACATCCAATTTATTGTGCTATGGTGATTCTACGGGTTCCATTGATCTTTTAATCACTGGCGGCACTCCTTTATATTTAACCACATGGTCTGGACCTAATGGATATCTCTCTTCTAATGAAGACATCTCAAACCTTGATACCGGCCAATATATATTAAATATTACTGATTCTAACGGGTGTCAGCTAAATGGAAACACATTTACCATATCTCAACCAGATACACTTTCAATTAATTCAACCATTACTTACCCTACTTGTAATGCATCAGATGGGCAAATAACTGTTACTGTAACTGGTGGAACTGTATTTGCAGATTATACATATAACTGGGATGATATTAGTACTCCTGCATTTGGAATTGGAAGTTTTGCAACAATTACAGGAATTGGAGCTGGTAATTATGAAGTTACTGTAACCGATGATAACAACTGTACAAATGCTGAAGTTCTTTCAATTACTAATGTAAATGCTCCTACCTTATCTGCTAATGTAACTGATGTTGACTGTAATGGAAATTCTACAGGCTCAATTGATTTAACAATAAGTGGTTCAAGCTCATATACCATAGACTGGGACAACGATGGGGTTGGAGATAATGACGACACAGAAGATCTTTCTAGTCTATCTGCTGGAACGTATTCTGTTATTATCAATGACCTTTCTACAGGATGTATTGCTGCTTTATCTGTAGATGTGATAGAGCCAGGTGTTTTAACTATCTCTGGTATTTCAAATGACCTATTATGCTTTGAGGATTCTTCTGGTAGTATAGATATAACTATTAGTGGAGGTACATTGCCTTTTACGTATGATTGGGACAATGATGGTACTGGAGATAATGACGACACGGAAGACCTTGATAGTCTTTTAGTTGGTAATTACAACCTAATTATTATAGATAGTAACAACTGTAGCACTACATCTTCTTATACAATTATTGAGCCTACTGAAATTACTATTTCCGCATTACTCGCTGATAACTTATGTTTTGGGGACACTTCTGGATCTATAGATATAACTGTTCTGGGCGGCAATCCAAACTATTCATTTGAATGGTCGGACACTTCTGGTTTAATTAGCACAACGGAGGATCTTTCTGCCCTTGTAAATAACATTTACTCTCTTACAGTTACTGATGATAGTACTTGTACTAAAGACACCTCTTTTTCTATCACATCACCTTCAGAAATCACAATGAATGTAACAGTAACTAATTCAAATTGTGCATTCTCCGATGGTACTGCGTCTGCTAATGTTTCTGGCGGTACACTTATCAACCCTGATTATATTTATGATTGGGACAATGATGGTACTGGAGATAATGATGATTTAAGCTCTATTAATTCTCTATCTTCTGGAAATTACACACTAATTGTTTACGATGATAATGGGTGTCAAGCTGATACTACTGTTGCTATTAATATTATAAATGGCCCTACTATTACTATAGATTCAACCATTGATGTTAGCTGTAATGGAGGTAATGACGGAGCAATTTATACAGCTGTTGTGGGGGGAACCTTACCCTATAACTATATATGGAATCCCGGTATCAATCAACAATCAGAAGATATAACAGGCTTAGCTGCTGGTATTTACTACTTAGAACTAATTGACGGAATAGGCTGTGTTTCTTATGATACCGTTACCATCAATGAACCTACACTAATTTCTTACAGCTACTCTTCAAATAATGCTAATTGTAATTTATGTGATGGTACTGCAACTATTACTGCATCAGGGGGAACTTCAGCTGGAACTTATAATTATTTATGGTCTTCGGGAGATGTTGGCAGCTCAAGCGATTCCTTGTGTTCGGGAATTTATTCTGTTGATATTTCTGATGATCTAGGGTGCTCAATTACAGCCTTTATTGGTGTTGATGATAGCAGCGGTCCATTAGGTGAAACTTTCGTAGCTACCGATCCTTCCTGTTATGGTTCAAATGATGGGTCAATTATTGTGTCTGCGAATGGTGGTGTTGCTCCTTATAGCTATTATTGGCTTCATGACGCATCAAGCAATAATAATGTTAGCGGTTTAGTTGCTGGAAATTATTTTGTTGAAATGACAGATGCAACTGGATGTACAAAAGTGGCTGAAATAGCATTGACTAATCCAGCTGAAATCACCTTAATCCCAATGATTTCACCGTCTAATTGTGGAGCTAATGATGGGCAAATTGATTTAATTGCTAATGGAGGCAGTGGTAGCTTCTCTTATCTATGGTCTAATTCATCCACTAATTCATTAATCAACAATTTAAATGCAGGTGTATATAGTGTTACTGTCACTGATGCAAATAACTGCGAACAAACTGGCTCTTATTCATTGTCTGACTTCAATAATTTAGGTTTATCGCTTTCGCCAAATAGTGTAAGCTGTTTTGGGTCATCTGATGGACTAATTACAAGTACTATTACAGGCGCTGTTGGGGCCTTAAATTATAATTGGCTAGACAATAACGGCAACACATTAGGTGTCAATAGCTCTGATATTTCCAACATTAGTGCCGGTCTATATTATCTTGAGCTTACAGACCTAGCAACTGGCTGTACTCAATACGAATCTACATCTATTACCGAACCATTAAACCTATTTATTAGTATTCCTAATATTCTGACAAGTTCATGTAATATTGCATGTGATGGAGCTGCTACTGTGGTAGTGTCAGGTGGGCAATTGCCATATAGTTTTGATTGGTCTAATGGAGAATCATCAATAACAGCTTCCTCATTATGTGTTGGTCCATCAACTGTAACCGTAACTGATAATAACGGTTGTACCATACAAGAGACTATAAATATTATTCCTAATAATACGCTTTCAAGTAATTATTCAGTTGTTGATGCAGCTTGTGGCTCATGTGATGGCCAAGCTTCTGTTGCTCCTAGTGGTGGTAGTGGAAATTATACAATTACTTGGTTTGATGGGACTAATGGAAATAGTCATGCTAATTTATGCGCTGGTGTTTATGGTTATGAAATCATAGACAACAATGGCTGTAGTGTTTCAACTTCTATTACAGTAAATAATTCGGGTGCCCCTAATAATGCTACGGTTAATGTAAATAATGTTACTTGTTATAATGGAACTAATGGTTCTGCTTCTGTTATTCCAAGCGGAGGAACGCCCCCTTACAACTATTTCTGGGTGCCAACTGGTCATAACACCAATATAATTTCAGGTCTTGAAGCGGGAACTTATCATTTAGAAATTGAAGATGCTAATGGTTGTATACAGGTAGTTCCTGTGACTATTGATCAACCTAATCCTATTAACATTCAATCTGTGATCTATGATGCAAACTGCGGTAATTCTGATGGAAGCGTATCTCTTATACTTAGTGATGGCGCATCGCCTTATTCTGTTTCATGGGATGGTCCGGGAGGCTTTAACAGTACTGGTTTAGCTATTAACGGAATTAATGCAGGAAATTATAATGCGTACATACAAGATGTGAATGGGTGCGTTGACACAAGTGCAATTTCAGTAAATGAAATAAATAATGCAGATATTTCACTAAATATCACACATACTACATGTTATAATTCTTGTGACGGTGAAGTAATTGCCTCACTAACCAATGGCTCTGGTAATTATAATTATAATTGGAGTAACGGAGGCAACAATAGTACTAATACAGGGTTATGTGCTGGTCTATACAGTGTGGTAATTTCGGATATTACTAGTGGCTGTATATCATCATCCTACTTTGTAATTAACAGCCCTGATTCGATTTCATTAAGTCTCCCTTTCACTACACCTTCTTCATGTAATGATTCCTGTAATGCAGAAGCGTCAATTATACCATCAGGAGGAACTGTGTCATTTACTTACAATTGGAGCCCTTCTGCTGGTACATCAATTTATGAAAGTGGTCTATGTGCAGGAAATCAAACTGTTATAGTTACTGATAATAATAATTGTACAGCCGTACAAAATATCGTTATTTTAGAGCCTGACCCTATTGCTGTTTCTATTGATAATATTACCAATGCGTTTTGTTCGACTAACCCAGATGGTTCAATAGACATTAGTGTAAGTGGTGGCGATGGGTCTTATAATTATTCTTGGTCTACCATTCCTGCTTCCTCTTTTAGCTCCACCAATGAGGATGTTTCCAATTTATTACCCACTACTTATGTTGTTTCTATTTTAGATGATAACAATTGTCCTGGTTCTGATACTATGTTAGTAGATGCGACTAATGTGCTAATAGCAGACGCAGGACTTGATACTGCTTTTTGTATGGATGGCTGTATTGTAATTACTGGTACAGGGACTGGCACATCAACATTTACACTTGAATGGCTAGACACATTAAACAATGTTGTTTCTTCTGCTGATACCCTCGAAATATGTTCATCTGATCCTTCAATTACCAACTTTATATTACATATAAGTGATCAAAACTGTAATGATTATGATACAATATCTGTTTTAGTTAATGAGCTACCAGTAGTTGATGCTGGATTAGATATTATTGAGCTATATGGAGATATCGTAAATCTTGGCGGTAACCCAACAGGCCCAACAGGTGCATCATATAGCTGGGCACCCTTATCTAATTTTATTTCTTTAAGTGATTCTATAGCTTCAAATCCTGAAATTGAATTACTGACAGAACAAGAATATATAGTATATGTAACTGATACTAATGGCTGTATTTCTAATGATAATATTCTTGTTACACCTATACCTGAAATTTATTTCCCCACTGGGTTTACACCTAATGGAGATGGTGTAAATGAAGATTGGCAAATTGACCGAATAGAAGACTTCCCAGATTGTGTTGTGGAAATATACAATCGTTGGGGTGAATTGTTATTTAGGTCAATTGGTTACAATCAAAGATGGGATGGAATCTATAAAAATAAACCACTCCCTGTTGGAACTTATTATTACGTAATTGAGTTAAATCATCCTAAGTTCCCTAACCCATACACTGGGCCAATAACAATTATGAGGTAATATGATAAATAATTTAAAATATCGTTTTCTTTTTCTATTGTCCTTTGGTTTTATTTATAATCAGATGTATGCTCAGCAATTGCCTTTTTATAGTCAGTATTTGTTGAATGACTACGCCTATAATCCATCAATAGCAGGTGCAAGACCTTATTTTGATGTTAAGTCAAATCATAGATACCAATGGGTGGGAATCACTGATTCTCCTAGAACTTATACGCTTTCTATCAACGGGCCCACTAAAAACAGAAAAATGGGATTGGGTGGCTTCTTATATACAGATCATGTAGGGCCTACTAGAAGAACTGGATTTCAATTTTCATATGCTTATCACTTTAATATGAGTGATAAAATAAGGCTATCACTTTCTTTAAGTGCTGGATTAATTGAATGGAAATTAGATGCCCATAAGATTACACTATATGACCCTAGTGATCAGGTAATTGTTAATAGTGTTATGAGGGCTATTGCGCCTGATGCAAAGTTTGGATTTCTTCTCTACCATGATAACTGGTTTTTTGGAGGTGCTGCGCCTAACTTAATAAGAAGTAAATTGAATTTTTCAAATAGTATAAATACCGGCTTAAGTAGGCTTGAAAACCATTTTTATCTTCATGGTGGTTATACTTTTGACCTTTCTGAGGACCTAGTTATAGAGCCTTCATTTATGGTGAAATTTGTGTCTCCTGCCCCAATTCAATTGGATTTAATGTCACGTATTGTTTGGAAAAAACAATTATGGCTAGGGGTCGCATATAGGACTATGGATGCAGCTTCAGCAATGATTGGGTATGTCTTTAAGCAAAACCTTCTACTGGGTTATTCTTATGACTTCACTACTTCTAATTTAAGGAACTACAGTTCTGGTACTCATGAATTAATGATCGGAGTACGTTTTGTTAGGAATCAAACTTTTGAACTGCCAAGTACGGATTGATCTTTCTTTTCAATTGCAAATAATAAGATGCTGTTAATAACTATAAAAATAGTTACACCCGCCTGCCTATTGAGCATATCATCAGATATAAAGCCCGCCAATATTATTATACTAAATGCCATATATAATGGTCTGAATTCCTTTTTGAGTAATCTAACAGGGTATATTAACGCTAGTATAAAGAGCAAAAAACCTATAGCTCCAAATGTGATCAATAATGACAAAAATTGATTATGTACTCCCTTTTTTTTGGTTTTTTCATCAAAGTCTTGAGGGATAAATTCATATTGATCCATGATTGCTTTTTTCACACCTCCAGGCCCAACCCCAAGCCAAAAGTTCTTTTTTAAAGCCATAATTCCCGCTTTAAAAAAAATGATTCTTTGCGAAACTGAATGATTATTTGCCTGTCCTTTATCAAAAAATAATTGAACCTCTAATAATATCTCCCTTATACGGCTTTCATATCCGTTATATTTTACAACAGATGTTACACCGTCTTCAATATTTTTGATGTCCTGTTTTGTTAATTTAGAAAACCCCAATGAATCTTTTTTTAACCCTTTTGAAGCTAAATACCTATAAAAAGTGAATTTTAATTGTTGCCCTTTTTTATCTGTACTATCGAAATAATATGTGCTAGCTGAATTCCATGAGCTTCTACATTCATTTTCTGCAATGTTTATATAAACATAATTGCCATTTTCAATTATAGGATTATTGATATTATGAATATATTTTTCGCCATTGATTGACTTTTTATCCAAGTTTGATAGATCACTTTTATCCTTTATTTGATAATAATCAACTACTATATAGCATGTGTAAATTCCAATTATTAGTAAAACTATTCCCCACAAAAAACCTATATATAGATTCGCCCTTATAAAGCTTTTTTTAGTAGCTATTAACATAATGGAAATAGCAGCTAAACAAGCCAAAATTCCTGTCATTGATGGTATTAATAATAACATTATGCCCATCCAACAAATAAAAATTGTTAGCCATTTTTTTTCTTTTACATTACTATATAAAATTAGGTATAAGGCAATTATTATTGAAATAGCTATGAGTAATGAATATCTTATATGATGCATTGTTCTTGACAACTCTCTAAAGTCTCCTGTACTCTCTTTTGGAGGAAGAACCTCTAAGTAAATCATTAAGCTAATTAAGCTACTAAGTACTAAACCCGAGAAAAATGTTATTACTAGAATCTTTAATTCTCTTTTATTAAAACTACTTGATGTGCCAACAACTATTGGTAAACTTAATAGAGGGAGCTTTATTAATAATTCTTTGAACGCATTATTATAATTGTTTGATTGAATCAGCCAAATAACATATAAAATGAATGTGAAAGACAAGACAACTGGTCCCCATTTTAATTTCTTTAGCCTAATGTATTTTTCTTCACCCCCTCCTTCTAATAACCAATTAATTGAAATTCCTATGGTTCCTATGCTCATGAAGATTTTCCCCATAGAAAGCCCAAACAATAAAATGATTATAAAAAATAAATAAATTGTTCTGTGAGGTATGTATTTTTCTAACAAAACGTTTTATTACTCTGATGGGTTTAAAATTTTATTATATAAATCAAGGTCATTAAAAACACTTACAGCTTTAAGTATATATGGATCTTTTTTTAAGCTTGCTTCTACCCTGCCCTTTTGATAAAAATACCGTGCTATAATTTCGTTTTCCAAGACCTCAATTATCTCTTCTTTATACCTTTCTAAGTCTTTAGAAAGGTTTGGTTTTAAAGCAACCTTTAAATCTTCGAAAACATCTTTATTATTAGTGTAGTACTTCTCTCTTTCAGATGAAGAAATCAATTCATTCAATCGTTCGCTACTTTCATTTGTATACTTAACCTCTTCTGTAATTATGTAATCTTTAAATAAAGCATAATCATTATCACTTAACTTAAATTCATTAATAGACGGTATTAACTCCTTATTATTGACATATTTATTGACATATTTAAATATATAATCATTGTAAATCAATACTTCTGAAAGTCTACTATAAAACCCTGATTCAATTTTTATGTCCGGATCTACTCCCCTAGAATCTTTTACCTCTCTTCCGTTTTTTGTGTAGAATGTTTGTATGAGGCTATCAGCCACTTCAAACACATCGCCAAATTGATTTTTATTAGAATAATCTAATTTTTGAATACATCTCCCACTAGGAGTATAGTATTTTGCAACAGTCAGTTTAACTTTTGCCCCAAATTTAATATCCTTGGTTTGTTGCACTAACCCTTTTCCAAAACTTCTATTTCCTATAACAACACCCCTGTCTAAATCTTGAAGACTACCAGCAACTATTTCACTAGCAGAGGCAGAATATGAATCAATTAAAACAATAACCGGGATGCTAAGATCAAAAGGGTTATTGCGTGTTTTGTAAACTCTATTTATCTCTTGTATTCTACCTTTTGTTTCAACCACTTTTTGATCTTTTGGAATAAACAGATTAACAATATTAACTGCTTCTCCTAAAAGCCCCCCTCCATTTCCTCTTAAATCAATAATCACTTTTTCCATATTATGGTTTGATTTTAACTCTGTCAAGCCTTTTACAATTTCTATGCTGGCTTTATCAGTAAAAGTGGTAAGCTTTATATAACCAATGTTTTTTTCAAGCATGCCGTAATATGGAACAGCAGGAACTTCTATCTTTTTCCTAAGAACAGAAATTTGTTTTAATTCATTATTCCTTGAGTATTTAATATCAACTGTTGTTTCCGCAGTTCCTTTAAGTAAATTACTCATCTCTTCTAATGATCTTCCTTTAGTGGCTTCACCGTCAACCTCTAGAATAATATCTCCTGCTTTTAATCCAGATAATTGAGCTGGTGAATTTTCATATGGTTCTGTAATAATTAATTGATTATCTATTTTTTTTATTATCGCTCCTATTCCACCATATTGACCTGTTGTCATAAAACGATAATCTTCTATATTACTTTCAGGAATAAATACAGTATAGGGATCTAGCGACTCTAACATAGCATCTATGCCGATTTTCATAAGCTCACCAGGAATGGGTTCGTCTACATAAAGCGTGTTGATTTTTTCATAAATTGATGCTAGAATTTTTAAGTTTTTAGTGACCTCAAAATAGTCTTGTTCTTCATAGTTAGCATCACCAGAAAAAGGAGTGGTAAACCCAAGTAGAATTAGAAATACAAATACAAACAATACTTTAATTGGTCTTTTTATCATCAGTAAAATGTTTTAAGATAAATTTACGAAATGTAATCATCATCTTATTTTCCAGATCATTAAAATCTATCTTTTGATCTCCAATATAGGTAATAACTAAATTGATGCTCTGTTCTTCCAAATAAGTATTAATGACTTTTTTGTGTAAAATTTCTTTTAGTTGTCTTTTGATTAAGTTTCTTTCAACAGCTTTTTTGAAATTTTTCTTTGGAATAGAGATAAGCACCTTTATGCTTTGTTTTTCATTTCTTTCTGTCCATATAACTCGAAATGGGTAATTCAGAAATACTCTACCATCCTTAAAGACGCTTGAAATGTCTTTTTTGCTAATTAATGTTAGGTTCTTTTTTATTTGTTTTTTCATAAGAAATTAACCTTATTTCAAAACCAAAGAACTTCCTTCTTTATAAGAAACAGCCTTAAATGACTATTTATTACTGTTAATAAATTGCTCTATTGCCATTGTCATAGATGGAATTCCTGGGCTTGGTGCCTTAATGTCAATCCTAAGACCCAAATCTTCAGCTGCTCTTGCGGTAGTTGGTCCAAAAGCTGCAATTTTAGTTCCATTTTGTTCAAAATCTGGAAAGTTTTTTACCAATGATTGTATGCCTGAAGGGCTATAAAAAACCAACATATCGTATTTTACTTCTTTAAGATCTGATAGGTCACTGCATACAGTCTTATAAAGAATAGCGTTTTTATGCTGTATTTCATTTTCATTTAGTAGTTCAGGTATATTCTTTCTTTGAATATCAGAACAAGGCACTAAGAAGTTTTCATCTTTATGCTTAATAATAGTATCTATTAAATCCTGAAACCTTTGTTTTCCGAAAAATATCTTTCTTTTTCTATAGACAACATAGTTTTGTAAATAATAAGCGACTGCTTCTGAAATACAAAAATATTTCATAGAATCAGGTACTGCAAAACGAGTTTCACTTGCTATCCTAAAAAAATGATCTACTGCCATTCTAGAAGTAAAAATAACAGCAGAAAAATTACTTAGGTTAATTCTATCTTTTCTAAAGTCTTGTGGAATAACACCCTCTACATGTATGAATGACCTAAAGTCAACTTTTAATTTGTACTTATCAGCTAAATCTGAAAAGGGGTGTTTGTTGTTTTTGGGTTCTGGTTGAGAAACTAAAATTGATTTAATATTCACTTTTGTATTGATTTTAGTTCAATGTTTCAATAATCGCTCAAAATATAGTATATTAACACTAAAGGCGAAATTTCAAGAGTGCAAAGGTATAAAAATATGTTTAAATAAGAAATTTTATTCTCTACTCCCTTTGATGCTATATGAAATAACCTCAGTGCGTATAAAATAAAAACCAATAATAAGAAAGTAATGTTGCTGTAAATAATAAGTTCAGAATCCATTTCTTTCGAAAAAAGAATAATATTTATTGCCAAAAATGGAATAGAAATAATGGATACTGCTTTAATAAATAATTTATAATAAATTAAATAAACATAAAAGGTTTGTTTTGCATCAAATAAATATCCTGAGATCTTAATAAATGAGCCTTTAATAAGGTAGAAAACAATTACAATTGAAATACATAAAAAACAATCTAAAACCTTGTTTTGGTTCAAATAAAAGTTAACACCCCCTGATGAATTAATAAAAAGCCCAATCAATGATAAAGCGGCAATTGTTAATACATCTATTTTGGCCTTATTATCCTCTGATTTATAAGCAATTCTGAAATAATGAAAATCAACAACTCCCTTAATTATTGAATAATAAAACTTAGGCGTTTTTTGATTTTGAAAAGCATAAATAATTAATAAAAGAAAAAATGGAATTAGCATCCAAATTGATTCATTAAATTCCCTTTGTATTAAATCCATTATCTTATTAAATTGTTACTTCGATAAAAATACAAATAAACCTTTTTTTTAATTTACTTTTTAGCTCATATATATTTCTAAATATTTTATCTTCGCAGTCCATAAAAAATTAGGGTACTATCCATGTCATTAAAATATCCTGAATACAAAAATTTAAACTTATCTGATATAGCTGATCAAATTCAAGCTTTATGGGATCAAGAAAATACTTTTGAAGAAAGTATAAAAAGCAGACCCAATAATAATCCTTTTGTGTTTTATGAAGGTCCTCCCTCATCTAATGGAATGCCTGGAATACATCACGTTATGGGTAGATCTATTAAAGATGTTTTTTGTAGATACAAGACCCTTAAAGGGTATCAAGTCAATAGAAAAGCTGGATGGGACACACATGGCCTTCCTGTTGAATTGGGCGTGGAAAAAGAATTAGGAATTACAAAAGAAGATATTGGCAGGAAAATTTCTATTGAAGATTATAATGCTGCTTGTAAGAAAGCCGTTATGAAATATACTGATGTTTGGAACGATCTTACTAAAAAAATGGGTTACTGGGTAGATATGGAAAAACCTTATGTTACTTATGAAAGTAAGTATATGGAGTCCATTTGGTGGTTATTATCTCGGCTTTATGATAAAAAGTTATTATACAAAGGCTATACTATTCAACCATATTCTCCAGCAGCTGGAACTGGATTATCTTCACACGAAATCAATCAACCTGGTTGCTACAAAAACGTTAAAGACACTACTGTAGTTGCTCAATTCAAAGTACTAAATAATGATTTGCTTCCTGAAAATACTTATTTATTGGCCTGGACAACAACTCCTTGGACACTGCCCTCTAATACTGCATTAGCTATAGGGCCCAAAATTGAATACGTATTAGTAAAAACATTTAATCAATATACAAAAACACCTGTTAACCTTGTATTAGCCAAAAGCTTGGTGTCAACTATTTTCAATGGGAATTTTTATCCTGTAAATGAAAGTAAAATGGTTCTTTTAGAAGAAGGGGAAAAGAAAATACCCTACTTCGTAGAACAAGAAATAATTGGAAGTGCCTTAATAGGAATTAAGTACGAGCAATTATTACCTTTTGCTCAACCTGCTGAAAATTCAGAAAATGCATTTAAAGTTATCCCTGGAAATTTTGTTACCACTGATGACGGAACTGGAATCGTGCATATTGCCCCAACTTTTGGCCAAGACGATGCCTTAGTCGCTAAAGAAGCCAATGTGCCTGCTATGCTTGTGATAGATAAATTAGGTAACAAAGTGCCTCTTGTTGATCTGCAAGGAAAATTTAGGCCAGAAATGGGTAAACATGCTGGTAAATATGTTAAAAATGAGTTTTATTCAAAAGAAGAAATTCCCGAAAAATCAATTGACGTTGAAATCGCTATCCAACTAAAAGAAGAAAACAAGGCATTTAATGTTGCAAAATATGAGCATAGCTATCCACATTGTTGGAGAACAGATAAGCCTATATTGTATTACCCTTTAGATTCTTGGTTTATTAAAGTAACTCAAGAAAAAGAGAAATTCATAGCACTTAATAAAAAAATTAATTGGAAACCTAAAAGCACAGGAACTGGTAGATTTGGTAATTGGCTAGAAAATGCAAATGACTGGAATTTGTCTAGGTCTCGATTTTGGGGAACTCCTATTCCTATATGGAGATCCGAAGATGGAACAGAAGAAATATGTATATCATCAATTGAGCAGTTAAAAAATGAATGCGAAAAAGCGGTTTCTTCAGGGTTTATGAAAAAGAACCCTTTATCTGACTTTGTTATTGGAGATATGACTGAAAAGAATTACTCGGTTGTTGACCTTCATAAAAATTATGTTGATGAAATAACCTTAGTTTCAGAATCAGGTAAACCAATGAAAAGAGAATCTGATCTAATAGATGTTTGGTTTGATTCAGGATCAATGCCTTATGCTCAATGGCATTACCCCTTTGAAAACAAAGAACTTATAGATGGTTATAAAACATATCCTGCAGATTTTATTGCTGAAGGTGTAGATCAAACTAGAGGTTGGTTTTACACCCTGCACGCTATCTCTGCAATGTGCTTTAATTCTGAAGCATATAAAAATGTTGTTTCTAATGGCTTAGTTTTGGATAAGTCTGGCCAAAAAATGTCTAAAAGAGTTGGCAATGTTGTTGACCCTTTTGAAACATTAGAAAAATACGGTCCTGATGCTACAAGATGGTATATGCTTACAAATGCACAACCCTGGGACAACTTAAGGTTTAATTTAGATGGAATTACTGAGGTCCAAAGAAAATTCTTTGGAACACTTTATAATACTTATGGTTTTTTTGCATTGTATGCTAACCTTGATGAATTTCAATATAATGAAAAAGAAATCCCTTTAAATGACCGACCTGAAATTGATCGTTGGATCTTATCTAAATTAAACTCCTTAATTAAAAATGTTGATCATTCATTTGAGAACTACGAACCTACAAAAGCAGGTAGGTTCATTCAGCTTTTTGTTATTGATCAATTAAGTAATTGGTATGTTCGTTTATGTAGAAGGCGGTTTTGGAAAGGTGAATTTACAAATGACAAGCTTTCTGCTTATCAAACACTCTATACCTGTTTGGAAGCAATTGCTCGTCTTTCGTCACCAATTGCTCCATTTTTTAGCGACCGTTTATTCAGGGACCTTATTTCAGTTACTAAAAAGCATAAAGTTAAATCTGTTCACCTTTCAAGTTTTCCTAAATATAACGCAGAAATTATTAATCTTGATTTAGAAGAACGAATGGAGATTGCTCAAAGGGTATGCTCTTTGGTTTTAGGACTTAGGAAAAAAGAAAAAATTAAAGTGCGCCAGCCACTACAAAAAATAATGGTTCCTGCGATAAATGATAACTTTAAAAAACAATTAATTAGCGTTAAGTCTCTGATTCTCTCTGAATTAAATGTTAAAGAATTAGAGGTTTTAACATCAGATTCGAATGTTATCAAGAAAAAAGTAAAACCTAATTTTAAAACTATAGGTCCTAAGTACGGCAAACACATGAAGGCAATTTCTTCTATGATCAATACTTGGGGGGATGATGAAATAAACACCCTTGAAAACAAGAAATCATGGAGCGGTGATGTCAATGGGGAAGAAATAGAATTATTGTTTTCGGATTTTGAAATACAAACAGCTGATATCCCTGGGTTTTTAGTGTCTTCAGATAATGATATAACTGTTGCGCTAGATATTCAAATTACTGATGAATTAATTAACGAAGGCATAGCAAGGGATTTTGTGAATCGAATACAGAACTTAAGAAAAGACTATGGTTTTAATGTAACTGACAGAATAAATATTCGTATTATGTCAAACAATAAAATTAATAGAGCAATAAATAACAATTTAAATTATATTTGCTCAGAAACACTGGCGGAGTCTCTTGAAATAGTAAATACTATTTCTGATAAGCCGGTAGATATGGAATTAGGAAATGGGTTACTAGCCGAATGTTCCATTTCAAAAATAAATTAAAATAACATATCATGGGAAAAAATAGATATAGCGACCGTGAACTAGATGAATTTAAAAAAATAATCGATAGCAAGCTTAAAGAGGCAAAGGAAGATTTGCTTTTATTAAAAGGATCCTTATCACATAAAGATGATCAAGGAACAGATGATACAGGAAGGTCTTTCAATATGATGGAAGATGGCTCTGAAACCCTAATGAGAGAAGAAATGGCTCAACTAGCTGCAAGGCAAGAAAAATTCATTAAAAACCTTGAAAACGCTCTTGTTCGAATTAATAATAAATCTTACGGTGTTTGTAGGGTAACTGGAAAATTGATCAACAAAGATAGGCTTAAACTTGTCCCTCATGCTACACTTAGTATAGAGGCAAAAAAAGCCCAAAATTAGCCTCTTTCTATAGTTCTTGTGCGAAATTCTCTAATAACGATCTTTAGTGTACTAATTTTAGATCAACTCGTCAAGTTGTGGATTAAATCCTCTTATGTATTATCTACTGGAAATTCAGTGATTAGCGAGTGGTGGATTGTGAAAATCCAGTTCATTGAAAATCCCGGAATGGCTTTTGGTTGGACCCTTGGTGATGAGGGCGCAATATGGGGGAAAATAATATTAAGTAGCTTTAGGATTATTGCTGTAATTTTTATTGGCCTTTACATTAGAAGGCTAATTAGGACTCAAGCACATCCTTTTTTTATTATCTGTATTTCTTTAGTTTTTGCAGGAGCTTTAGGTAATATAATTGATAGTGCTTTTTACGGAATTTTGTTTTCTGAAAGCACCTTCAATGAAATGGCTGTTTTTCTGCCTGAAAATGGTGGCTATGCTCCTTTTATGATGGGACACGTAGTAGACATGATCCATTTAGACTTTAATTGGCCCTCTTGGATGCCATTTGGTTTAAGTGGAAATGAAGTTTTTCCACCTATCTTTAATGTTGCTGATAGCGCTATTTCTGTTAGTGTATTCTTAATTATTATTTTTTATAAAAGAATTGTTCGAGATGAGGATTTTCAGTTTTTTAATAAAAAAAGCAGTGAGGCCTAGATTTATCCATATTACGTTATTAATCTGCCAATTATTTTTTGTAAATAACAACTTATCTCAAAAAATAATAGCTGGCCCTATACAGGGTGAAACTACAGACTCTTCGGTGACTTTTTGGATACTAGTAAAAAATGTAACTGATCTATCAATTATTGATAATAATTCAATGGTGAAATTTAATCAAGTTCTCATTAAAGAAGATTCAATAGTTAATAAATATTATAAAAAATTAAAAGCCTTTAAGTATACAATCACTTTTTCACATCATGGGTCTTCTTCTCTACATTATGGATTAATGTTAAATAATGAAATATCCTTTAATTATAATTTTACTGTTCTTACTAAGAATAATTCTTTTTTATTTGGTTCCTGTGCTTATATAGGAAAGGGATTTTCTAAAGGGTACAGGCCTTGGAACATGACAAAAATATATAAGAACATGGCTAAGGAAAATGCAGATTATATGATTTGGATGGGCGACAATCTATATCTTACCCTTAATCATGACCTTAAAAATAAGTTCAGTATCTATCGAAGATATTTAGGTGTAAGAAAAGATAAAGATCTTAATGTCTTTTTATCGTCAAACATCCCGCATTATAGTACTTGGGATGATCATGATTTTGGACCAAATAATAGTGATGGCTCTTTTAAAAATTCAACACTTACCACCAATGCCTTTTTAAATTTCTGGCCCAACCCTAACCCTGTTAATGACAAAGGCATTTATTATTCATTTAGAAAAGGAGATGCTGAGTTTTTTATGACAGATAGCAGGACGTTTAGAAATAATAATGGCTCCTCCTTATTAGGTTTAAAGCAGCTTGATTGGTTAAAAAAGGAGCTATTAAGTTCTACTGCTACTTTTAAATTTATTATTATTAGTAATCAGGTGATAAATCAAGTAAAAGGACATGAGTCCTATTACGATTTTCCTAATGAGCGTAATACCCTTTTTAATTTTATTAAAGAAAATAAAATACCCGGAATTCTCTTTTTATCTGGAGATAGACATCATTCTGAAGTTCAGGTAGAAGACCTTAATTATCCCTACCCTATTTATGATGTCACTTGTTCTGCTTTATCAAGTCCAAGACCAAAATTTAGGGGCTGGGGGCCAGAAGGAGACCTTAAAGAAAGGATGCCTGGCTCATTTATTACTAAACATAATTATGGGAAATGTATTATCCAGGGTGAGAACGAGGATAAAAAACTATTATTTACATACTATAATTATAGAATGAAGGAAATCTTTACTTTTAGCATTCATATGAAGGAGCTTGGGTATTGACCTACACAACAATATTAACAATCCTTTTAGGAACTATTATTACTTTTTTTGGTTGAGATCCTTCTAGATATTTTGCTGTTTTTTCATGCTTTAATACTATTTGCTCTATTTCTTCATTTGATAAACTTAATGGTAACTTAATTTTAAATCTCATTTTTCCATTAAAAGAAACCGGGTATTCAAATTCATTTTCAGTTAAATATTCAGCATTATAGCTTGGCCACTTGCTTGTGCTAATAGATGACGAACAACCTAGTTTTTCCCATAATTCTTCTGTAATATGCGGGGCATATGGATTAATTAAAATACAAAGCTCTTTTAAAATTTCCTTTTTATTACACTTTAGTGCTGTTAGCTCATTAACACAGATCATAAATGTAGAAACAGGAGTATTAAATGAATATCGTTTAAGGTCTTCAGTTACTTTTTTAATGGCTTTATGTAATACTTTATATTCTTCATTAGTTGGTTGATCATTGGAAGTGTTAACTCCATTGTTATCATGAAATAGTTTCCAAAATTTCTTAATAAAACCATATACGCCTGTTATTCCTTGTGTGTCCCAAGGTTTATGTTGCTCTAATGGTCCTAAAAACATCTCATAACATCGTAAGGTGTCTGCACCGTACTGATCTACTAATACATCTGGAGTCTGAACATTGTATTTAGATTTAGACATTTTATCTATTTCCCTTTTACAAATAAAATCTCCATTATCCTCTTTAATGAATTGAGCTGATTTAAATTCTACTCTCCATTTTTTAAAATAATCTATGTTTAATTTATCTCCATCTAATAAATTAATATCTACATGAATCAAAGACACCTCATCTCTGTCGTTTATCTTTCCTTTGGAAACAAACTCTCCTGTTTTATTGTCTCTGCAAATCAAGGCAGAATTTCCTTGTATCATCCCCTGATTAATCATTTTTTTAAATGGCTCTTTAAATGGAATGTAGCCTAAGTCGTATAAAATCTTAGTCCAAAACCTTGAGTAAAGTAAGTGCCCAGTAGCGTGTTCGGCACCGCCAATGTATAAATCTACATTTCCCCAATAGTTGACTTTATCCTTAGCAACGAATTCATCTTGATTTAAAGGGTCCATGTAACGTAAAAAATACCAACTACTACCTGCCCACCCTGGCATGGTATTGTATTCCATTCTGTCGCCATCAAAAGATGTGTTCCATTCATCTTTATTGGCTCTTGCTAAAGGTGGTTCGCCATCTAAAGTTGGCAGGTATTTGTCTACTTCCGGCAATTCAACCACCTCATTATTATCTATAATAAATGGAGTATCTCCTTTGTAGTAAACAGGAAAGGGCTCCCCCCAATAACGCTGACGGGAAAATACTGCATTTCTTAATTTGTATTGTGTTTTTCCTTTTCCAAAACCATTTTTTTCTATTTCGTAAATAGCCAGTTTAGTGGCTTTTTTAACAGTTAAATCGTTTAAAAAATCGGAATTCGTAATAATAGCATCTTTATCAGCATATGCTGCTTCAGAAATATTTTGATCTTTAAAAATATTAGGAATATCAATTTTAAAATGATTGGCAAAATCCCAATCTCGTTGATCGCCACAAGGAACAGACATTACCGCTCCAGTTCCATAGCTCGCTAACACATAATCTCCTATCCAAACAGGAATACTGTCTCCAGTAAATGGGTGAATAGCATAGGCGCCTGTAAATTCACCACTAATGGTTTTTACATTACTCATTCTATCTCTTTCCGACTTTAAAGATGCCTCTTTTTGATAAGCTTCAATTTTAGTAGCCTGATCTGTTGTAGTAATTTTAGCAACCAATTCATGTTCTGGAGCCAATACCATAAATGAAACACCGAAGATAGTGTCTGGTCGAGTAGTGAATACTTCTATTTTATCATTGAAGCCATCTATTTCAAAACTAATTGCTGCGCCTTGAGATTTTCCAATCCAATTTCGTTGTATGTCTTTAATAGAATCTGTCCAATCAACTGTGTCCAAGCCTTTCAATAGTCGTTCTGCATAAGCAGTAATTCTCATGCTCCATTGACGCATTAGTTTTTGCTCTACAGGGTGCCCTCCCCTTTCAGATAAACCATCTTTAACTTCATCGTTAGCTAAAACTGTTCCTAAAGCAGGACACCAATTTACCCAGGCATCTGATAAATAGGTTAAACGATAATCCATTAAAACATTAAGTTGTTTATCTTCTGACCAGCTATTCCAATCATTAGCACTAAATATTTCTTCATGATTCGTAACTGCATTTATATTAGCGTTTCCCTCTTTTTTAAATATCTCGGTTAAGCTCTCAATCTTTTCTGCCTTATCTGTTTTGTTGTTATACCAGGAATTGAAGATTTGTTTGAAAATCCACTGAGTCCATTTGTAGTATTGAGGGTCTGATGTCCTCACCTCTCTGTCCCAATCAAAAGAAAAGCCAATTTTATCCATTTGCTTTCTGTATCCAGGAATTATATTTCCATCTTTATCTGCCCCCCCCTCAATATTTGTTTGAGTAGTTATTGATGGATGTTGGCCTGTTTGAATAGCATATTGTTCTGCAGGTAACCCAAAAGAATCATAACCCATAGGATGTAATACATTATAACCTTGTAGTTTTTTATAACGTGCATAAATGTCAGAAGCAATATACCCTAAGGGGTGTCCGACATGTAGTCCTGCTCCAGACGGGTAAGGAAACATATCTAATACATAGAATTTCTCTTTCTCACTATCCTCAATGGTTTTATTGCTTTTATGTTTTAACCAATACTTTTGCCATTTCTCTTCTATTTCCCTATGTTTATAATCAGCCATATCAAAAATTCAAAGAACAAAATTAATTGATATACTGAATAATCTAGCTCTATTAAAAAAAAATCCCGCTTTCGCAGGATTTAATTTTAAATGACTTTGTCTTCTTTATTTAATCTTTATTTTTTTTGTTGTTTTTACAACTTTCTTTTTAGGCAATATAACTGCAAGAATTCCATTTTCAAAAGATGCAGATATGTTAGAGTAGTCTATATTTTCTGGTAGCTTAAATTCTTTATTAAAAGCTCCTTTTTTAAACCCAAATTTAATATAATTCACGTCTTCTGGTTTTGATTGATTATCCAATTGATGCTTTATTGTTAATAGGTTATCTTCAACATCAATAGAGAGATCATTCTTTAGAATGCCTGGGACTAATAATTCTATAATAAATTCATCTTTCTTTTCTATTATATTTTCTCTTGTCGGCATAGTGTTAAACTCCTTTTCAAAAAAGTTTGAAAAAAAATCGTTAACAAAAAGTGGTTGTTTATTTATTCTTAATAATTCCATTTTACTAAATTTTTAATGTTACATCCATTCATACTTCAATTGATGTACCAATCCCTAAAACATAGGTTTTTGTGACTTTTTGTCTCTTTTTTAAGGGTTTTTAATCTTTATTTTTAGTTTTTGTGACTTTTTGTCTGCTTTTTCAATCACTACTACAATTTCTCCTTTTGGTTTGTTGTTTAGAAAATGATCTAATAATTCACTTGCTGTACCTATTTTTGTTTCTTCATATATTTTACTTATTTCCCTTGAAATTGCTATTTTTCTATCAGAATCATATATCTCATTAATCTCTTGCAATAATTTAATTAACCTGTGTGGTGATTCGTATAAAACAACTGACCTCTCTTCTTTTGAAAGTGCTTCTAATTTACTTTTTCTTCCTTTTTTATGAGGAAGGAAGCCATCAAAAACAAAACAGTCGCTAGAAAACCCAGATTGGATTAGTGCGGGAACTATAGCAGTTGGTCCTGGCAAACAAACAACTTTTATATTATTTATAATAGCTTCTCTTATTAATAAAAAACCAGGGTCGCTAATGCCTGGAGTTCCTGCATCTGAAACTAAACCAACTTGCTGGTTTTTTATATTCATTTGTTGGGCAATTTCTTTATATATCTTATGCTCATTATGTTGGTGGTAAGACCTTACCTGTGTGTTAATTTCATAATGATTCAACAGCTTTTTTACAACCCTAGTATCCTCTGCAAGTATGTAATCAACACTTTTTAATATTTCTATAGCCCTTAAAGTAATGTCCTTTAAATTACCTATTGGCGTTGGAATAACGTATAACCTAGACATCTTTTTTATTGTTTACAATTTGTGTTTGCAGTCTAATAGATTCTTTGTGTATTAAATCAATATATTCTTTAATAAAATTTAAATCAATTTCTAAAATATCTGCTGTGTTTTTTCTAGATTCAATTATTTCATTCCACCTTTCTGGCTGGAAAACAGTTACTTTATTTTCTTTTTTATAAGCCCCTATTTTTTCAACCATTTTAAAACGTTGAGAAAACAAATTAATGATTTCCTGGTCCATAGTATCTATTTGAGACCTTAGAATGTGCAAAGCATTTGTAAACTCTTTATCAATAGAAAACTCATCTTTAAATACTAATGCCATAATAATATCCCTTAATTCAACAGGTTTAAGTTGTTGTTTAGAATCACTTTTTGCGTTAGTAGGGTCGATATGAGATTCTATCATTAATCCATTCATGTTTAAGTCAAAGGCTTTTTGTGCAATTGTTGGTATTAGTTTTGTATTTCCACATATATGACTTGGATCGCATATCATTGAAACGTGAGGGAAGTTTCTCATCATTTCTATTGGTATTTCCCAATTAGGGTTATTTCTAAATTCACTTTTTCCGTAATATGAAAACCCTCTGTGAATTAAAATAATTTCGCCTTTTATTTTTTGCTTCATCCTTTCATAGGCACCTATCCATAAATTAATATCTGGATTTATCGGGTTTTTAATTCCTACATTTATTTTAACACCTCTCAGTGCTTCTGAAATTTCTTCAGTTAAGAATGGATTTACAGTAGTTCTAGCCCCAACCCACAATGCATCAATTTCTGATTTAAGCGCAGCTTCTACATGGGCCGTACTTGCTACTTCCGTAATAACTGGTTTATTAATTTTCTTACCCGCTTCCTTTAACCACATCAACCCTTTTTTTCCCACTCCCTCAAAATAATTTGGTCGTGTTCTTGGTTTCCAAATACCAGCTCTTAAATAATCAATATTAAGATTCTGATTAATCTTTTCGGCTGTTGTAATTAATTGTTCTTTAGTTTCTGCACTGCATGGACCAGCAATTATTATCTTTTTTTTATTTTTCACTAGCTTCATTTTCCCATTTCTTCTGCAAAAATCTTAAAAATTCAGGTTCCTGTTTTAATTCACCGCTTATTTTATAAGATTCTTTAGTGTCACCGTTTCCTCTTAAAAAGTACTTTTTTCCTTCTGTTAATAATAGTATTTTTTTTTGTCTTTCTAAACACCCAACGGTATAGGTACATGTAATTTCAGCAATATAATCTTCATTTAAATCAGTAATTTGAATGCTTTCTAATAAATGATCTGTATTAAATAAATTATTACAGTTTTTAACAAAGTCTACATGCTTTCTTATTAAAACAAGGTCTTTGAGTTCAATAAAATGATAAAAATAAATATGTGTTGAATTTTTTGTTTTGTTTTTTGTTCTAAAGAAGTAATTAGTTCCTAAGCTGTCTTCCCATTTATAAGAGTCGATTATTGTTTCATTTATGTAATTATTATGTTTTTGAGATTGTGAGTTAAAAGGAGTTAATTGTAAAAAACCTTTTGGACCGGGGTAATAATTAATGGTATCTATAAATATAACCTCTCTAAGGACTTCACCTTTTACTGTAAGAACTTGTGGATAACTCTTATTGTTTACTCCTTTAATTAATGTGAAATCATCAGGAAAAGCAACTTGAGTCCAATTATCTTTTTCTCCCTTCGCTTCCTTAAAATACGTAATGCTGTCATTATAAACAGTAAACTTAGCTATGTACTTTTGTGTATCACCCCACTTATCTCTTAGCTTATATACATAATCTTTATCTATATTATACTCCCATGACTGGGAGAATGTAAATGAAAATATTTGTAGAAAAAGTAATAGAAGTAAAAATAGCCTCATTAAATTAAATTAATCCGACCGAGAAGGTCTTCTCTATAAGATCCCCCAATAGGAATAATTTTATTGTTTTGTTCTAAAATTAAATTTGGTGATTCTATTTCAAAGATTTTATGAAGGTTAACTATATATGAACGATGAACTCTAACGAAACTATCAGATGGCATTTTTTTCTCAATGTCTTTCATGGTTGAATGAATCGTGTATCTTGTAGTGTTCGTATTAATTACCACATAATCTTTTAATGCTTCAATAAAGAAAATGTCTTTTGTTTTAAGTTTTACTAACCTTGATTTACTTTTAACAAAAATAAAGTCTGAGTTGTCTTTATTTTCAACGATACTATAAAGCATATCTCTTTCTTTTAGTACCTCTAATTCCTTACTGTGCTTATATAATGCCATTTCAATAGATGTATGAAGATCTATTTCTTTATATGGTTTAATTATATATGCATATGGTTCTGTTATTTTAGCTCTAGCTAAAGTGCTTTCATCGGCATAAGCAGTTAAAAATATAATGGGTATATTTTGCTCCTCTCTTATTTTTTCAGAAGCCTCAATTCCTGTAATGTCTCCTTTGAGCATTATGTCCATTATTATAATATCTGGTTTTTTATGAATAGCTGATTTAATTGCATCTTCTCCTGTTTTTTCAATACCTAAAACATTATAACCTAACTTCTTGAGACTAAACTGTATGTCTTTAGCAACAATATTTTCATCCTCTACAATTAAAACGTTCACTTTACCCATTAAACCTTATTATTTATTAATACCTTAATATACGGTATTTATCTATTAATTTGAAAAGATTATCTATCAAATGTAATTAAATATTTTGTTCCTTCTTTACTTCTAACTTTAATATTTCCGTCTATTTGCTCAACCAAAGTATTGACCAATAACATTCCTAATGATTCTCCTTTTTTAATATCTATGTCTTTAGGAAATCCAACACCATCATCCTCTACTTTAATTTCAATTCTTGTTTTTTTAGCTTCTTTAACACTAATGAGAATTTTTCCTTTTTTGTTTTCAGGAAACGCATACTTTAATGCATTAGATAATAGTTCATTTATTATTAATCCGCAGGGTATTGAAATATCTAGTGATAAAAAAACTTTATCTATATCTAACTTTAATAAAATTCTATTTTTAGAATATTGATAAGAGTAAACCATGTTTTTAGATAGTCTTTCAATATATTCTGAAAAATCTATATTGTTAAAATCTTTTGTTCTATATAAACTTTCATGTATAAATGACATGGATTTCACACGATTCTGGCTTTCTCTAAGAATACTTAGTGTCTTTTCATCATTTATATAAGTTGACTGTAAATTTAAGATGCTAGATATAACCTGAAGATTATTTTTAACCCTGTGATGAACTTCTTTTAATAAAACTTCTTTTTCTTTTAAAGATTGAACTAGTTCGTTGTTAGTTATTTTCTTTTCTGTAATATCCCTTAATATATCTCTTGATCCTTTGAATTTACCCTCTACATAAACTGCATTACTAGACAGCTCTACTGTTTTATGTTTTCCTTTTGCGTCAATAATGTTTACTTCAAAATTTTTCACCTCTCCGTTTTCACGTAATTGTTTGGATTTTGTTTTCGCATTAGGAATATCCTTTTTTGAAATAAAGTCATATAGGTTTAGTTCTTTTTTGCTTTTATTATTTAAACCAAATAACTTATAAGAAGCTGGGTTCATATCTAAAATGTCATTTTTTTCATTAACAAGTATAATAGCATCTGTTAGATTATAAAACAAACCCCTATACCTTTCCTCGCTGCTTTTTAATGCTATTTCTGCCTCTCTTTTTTCTGTAACATCTCTAGCAGTAAAAGTAAAACCACTTATTTTACCATCATCATTTTTTTCTACTCTAGATAATTGATTTACCCAAATAATTTTTTTGTCTTTTGTAATTACAGGTACTTCAAATTGTTCTATAGATTTTCTTTTATCTATTTGATTTAAATAAAAACTTCTCACCTTCTCTCTATGTTCCTTAGGAACAAGATCCATACAATTCATTGAAAGTATTTCGTTATTATTATACTTAGTAGTTTTAATAAAAGCTTGATTAACAAACTTATAATACCCTTTTTTGTCAGTTTTATAAATTATATCTGTAGAGTTCTCAACTAATAACCTATACCTTTCCTCGCTTTGTTTTAATGCTATTTCTGCTTTCTTAATTTCTGTAATATCTCTAGAAATACCCATGTAACCTAATAGCTCACCTGTTTCATTTCTAATTGGAGAAGCTGTTAAATAAGCTGTAAAAACATCTCCATTTTTTCTTTTATTAGTTACCTCTCCAATATAATAACCTTTAGAATTAAGTTCTTTTTGAATAAATGAATAATCTTCAGTATTATCATATAAAATATCGATCCTTGACCCTATAAGTTCTTCTCTTTTATATCCAAAAATATTACAAGCTGAAGGGCTAACTTGAGTAATTTTTTCAGCAATATCTGATGCCATTATCATATCTAATGAGCTGTCAATTAAACTTCTAATAAACTCTTGGGTTTGTCTTAATTTTGTTTGAGTTTGTAAATGCTGTAAAATCTCAATTTCTAATTCTTTTATTGCCTCATTAATTTTCTTTTTTTTCTGACTAATAATCTCAAAAATTAAAAACCTCTCTTTATTAAATATAAAATTATTAACCTTTAATTTATATGGAGAAACTTTTTTTTTGTCTTTAATAAAATAAATGGTTTTTTGCCATTCATTTTTGTTTTTAGATTGCTTTTTAAATTTATCAACATCAAGTTCATAATGTATATTAAGATTAAAATAATATTCCTTTATTATTTCGTTTTTGCTTGAATATTTATTTTTTAAAAATTCAAAGAAAGAATTATTACATGTAATAATTCTATAATCACTTTCCTTAATTAAACAAAATGCATTTTTTCTATTTTGAAATATTAAATTAAAATATTCTTCTAACATTTATTTATTTTTTAATTCTAACGCCATCTATTTTAAATTCCTCTCCTCTTTTATACTGAATAGATAATAAAAGCTCTCCGTTTTCATTAAATTTTTTCCATTCCCCTTCTTTTTGTCCATTAGAATATTTTCCAGATAATTTCACCTTTCCATTTTGATGATAATATATATGTTTTTCATCAGGAATACCATTAATATATTTACCCTTAAAAGAAGTATTTCCATTCATATATTTTGTAATCCATTCCCCTTGTTTTTCTCCATCTATATAATAGCCTTCCTCAATAAAATCATTAATAAAATAATACCATGATCCATCTTTAATTCCATTTATATAATTTCCTTTAGTAATAACAATACCTAATGAATCATATTCAATAATCTCCCCTTCTTCTTTACCTTTTACAAAGGTTTCTATTCTATGTAGTTGTTTGTTTTTATAATACCATTTCCAAACACCTTCTGGTTTTCCATTTTCATACACACCTATTTGCTGCAGTTCTTTATTTAAATGATAATATATCCATTTACCAATTAATAAATCATTATTAAAAGATCCAACAGCTTTAATTTCACCATTTTTATAATAATATTTCCATTCTCCTTGTTTTAAATTTAATGAATCAACAATTCCATTTGATAATTTAATATCATTTTTATAATTAATACAATCTATTAAACTCCCTGTACTATCATATCTTCTAAATGTGCCTTGTTTTTTATTATCTGCTATAATACCATATGTAATGGTTCCATCGTTATTTATTTCTTTTTCTAATTCAAAATTAACTTTTTGTCTTTCTTCTATAATATCACCATTTTCATAATATTCCAATGATTCTATTCCTCCGTTTTTATTAAATGTCTTAATGTTTCCATTTAAAATTCCATGATAATATTTACCCTCCCATTTTATTTTCCCGTCTGGAAAAAACTCTACCCATTTTCCATTTTTTTCACCATTAATATCATGTCTATTTATGATGTCTTTGTTTTTTAAAATTCCTTTATTGTATTCCGTTATAGTTATGATCCTTCCAGATTGGTCGTATTCATATGAAATATCTTGTTGTAGATCATTTTTATAAATAAGATCCTGAATTTTATACGATTGATATCCTGAATCAATAGGTTGATATATTATTGATTTTCCATTTTTCTCATCATCCTTGTAAGTGGTTTCTTCTAATAAAGCTCCTTTATTGTTATAAATAGTTAATAACCCATTTCTTTCATTCTTTTTATATGCTATTTTTTGATGTACTAAACTATTTTCATAATAAAACACCCATATACTATCTAATAAAAACTCTGTTCTTTTTCCTTCTGTTTTTAAAACACCATTTTCATAATAAGTTTTCCAAAATCCATCTGGTTTTCCATTTTTTAAATAACCTTCACTGCTCTTCACACCATTTTCATAATAAAAAACATTAAATCCATTTTCATTTATTTGAGAATATGTATTATGAACAAACATTATTATAAATAAATAAATTAAAATAAATATTTTATGCTTATTATTAGCTTGTTGAAAATATGTATAACTAATTCTTATTTTTTTTGTCAAAGTCATTTATAAATAGATAATAACATTTAATTAACATCAAAAATGATACTAACTAGTTGATTTTTAATTTTATTATACATGTTGTTAACAATTTTAAATAATAATATTAATATAATTTAGTGAATATTTTCATTTAAAAACAAACTGTAATAATAGTTAATATTTGGTTAAATAATTAAGTATAAAAAGCAATAAAAAAAGCACTTAATCACAAATTAAATGTTAATGAAAAAAAGATATATAAATTCAAAATAAAAGTTTTATAAGTAATGAACACTTTTTCATTATTATTATTTCTTTTAATGTTAAAAAAAGTATATGAAATTAAGCATTGGGTCTGATCACGCTGGATTTGAATTGAAAAGCATGTTAATTAATTATTTAGAGAACCAAAATTATGTAGTTATAGATGTTGGTCCTAAGGATAATAATAGGGTTGACTATCCAGATTACGCACACAAACTTGTAAATTCAATTTTAAAAAAAGAAACAGAATTAGGTATTTTAATTTGTGGAAGCGGTAATGGTATAAGTATGGCGGCTAATAAACATAAAAACATAAGAGCGGCATTATGTTGGAATAGCGAAATAGCCGCTTTAGCCAGAAACCATAATGACGCTAATATTGTTTCTTTACCGGCAAGATTTGTTTCATTTGATGAAGCTAAAGCGATAATTAGTTCTTTTCTATCTTCTTCTTTTGAAGGTGGTAGACATTTAAATAGAGTAAACAAAATTAACTGTGGCTAAAAAATATTTATTATTAATTAGTGTTTTCACTATAGCTTTTTCATGTAGTCTTTTTAAGGACACAAGTATAGCAGTTATTCAATCAGATATTTTTTTAGCTAAAAAATACCTAAAACACATTAACAAAAAGGACTTAAAAGACAACTTAACTGTATTGTCTTCGGATGAATATGAAGGAAGAGAGACAACTAAAGAGGGTCAAAAAAAAGCTGCTAAATACATAAAAGATTTTTTTATTTCAAATGGAATTTCCTCACCCATAAAAGATTCTTATTACCAACAATTTAATGTAAGTGTTACTGATTATAAAAGAATAGGTATTAAGATTAATAATGAGGATTTAGAAATTATAGATCATTTTTATGTTATTGGGTCTACAAATGATACGGCTTTAAAAAACAAAGAACTTATTGATGTTTTGTATGGTATATCAACAGAAGAATATGATGACTATAAAGGTAAAAATGTAAACGGTAAAATAGTATTAATAAATGAAGATATTCCAAATAACATTGACCCAACAAACAGCTTGGAATCTTGGAGGAAAAAAGTGCAATTAGCAAAAGAAAAAGGAGCGGTAGGTGTTATTTGCATAAAAAAGAATTACAAGCAATCATTAGAAGTATTAAAACCTTATTTATTGTATCCAGAAATGAAAATGCATTTTAATGCTAGATTAAAAAGTAATTTAATACCCTATATATGTATTTCAAAAGAAACGCATGAAAAGTTTATAAATAATAAAGAACTTTCTATAGATATTGATATAGACATTTCATATGAAGCTACGGCTGAAAATGTTTTAGGATTTATTAAAGGAAAAACAGATGAGTTGGTAGTAATATCAGCACATTACGATCATTTAGGTTTTGATAATGGACAGGTATGTAATGGCGCTGACGATGATGGTTCGGGTACAGTTAGTTTAATGTCTATAGCAAAAGCATTTCAAAAAGCATACAATGATGGTTATATCCCAAAAAGAAGTGTTTTATTTTTAGCGGTTTCGGGCGAAGAAAAAGGACTGTTCGGTTCTAAATATTATACAGACAACCCAATTTTTCCTCTTGAAAACACAATAGCAAATTTAAATATTGATATGGTTGGAAGGATTGACACTGTTCATCATGATATTAACTATATATATTTAATAGGATCTGACCGTATAAGTAAGGATTTACATTACTTAAGTGAACAAGTTAATAAAGACCATATAGGATTCGATTTAGACTATACCTTCAACAGCGAAAACGATCCAAACCATTTTTATTATCGTTCCGATCATTATAATTTTGCAAAAAATGGCATACCAGTAATCTTTTATTTTAGCGGAATTCATAAGGATTATCATAAACCAACAGATGATGTAGAAAAAATTAATTTTGAAAAACTTGAAAAAACAGCGCAATACGTTTTTTTAACAGCTTGGGAACTTGTAAATAGAGAAAAAAGAATTAAATAATGGAAGAAGTAATATTAGTAAATACTAATAATGAAATTCAGGGTTATATGGAGAAAATAGAAGCTCACGAAAAAGGCTTATTGCATAGAGCTTTTTCAGTTTTTATTTTTAATACTAAGGGTCAAATATTATTACAAAAAAGAGCTCATGAAAAATATCATTCAGGAGGATTATGGACAAATACTTGTTGTAGCCATCCAAGAAAAAATGAATCTTTCCAAAGTGCAGCTATTAGAAGATTAAAAGAAGAAATGGGAATTACTTGCAACTTGGAAGAAGCTTTTTCTTTTATTTACAAGGCACATCTTGATAATAATCTTATAGAACACGAACTTGACCAAGTTTTTTTTGGCGTTTCAGATAATAAACCAGTTTTAAACCCTGAAGAAGCAGTTGAATATAAATACATTGATCCAGATCAATTATTAATCGACATAAACAACAATCCTTCAGTTTACACTGAATGGCTAAAAATTTCATTTAATAAGGTTTGTGAACTTATAAAGCAATAATAAATGTCATATAAATTTGGAATTATTGGTGGAGGTAGCTGGGCAACCGCACTTGTTAAGATTTTACAAGAAAACAACCAACACATTAATTGGTGGATGAGGTCTGTAGATCAAACCCATCATATATCAAAACACAACAAAAACCCAAAATATTTAAGTTCAGTTTCAATCAAACCTAGCAACTTATTATTAACAGATAATATTAAAGAGTTAATAGATTCTTCGGATGTTCTTATTATCGCAACACCATCTGCATTCATACATGAGATATTTAAAAAAATTGAAAACAAAGACTTAGTTAATAAACTAATAATATCTGCAGTAAAAGGAATTATTCCTCAAACCAATCAATTACCTGCTATTTATTTTCGTGACCAATTTAAAATTAAATTAGAAAAGTTATTGATAATATCTGGTCCTTGCCACGCAGAAGAAGTGGCTATGGAAAAACTAAGCTTTTTAACTGTTGCATGTACAGATTTAGATCAGGCAAATAAAATAGCCGATATTATAAAAAGTAGATATATCAAAGCAACCGTAAGTGATGATCTTCAAGGCGTTGAGCTATCATCTGTTTTGAAAAATGTTTATGCCGTGGCTGCAGGTATCTGTAGTGGTTTAGGATATGGAGATAACTATATAGCTGTACTTATTTCTAATTGTATAAGAGAATTAGAATTTATAGTAAATAATATTTATCCTAATTCTAATAACATAGTAGATACCGCTTATTTAGGAGACCTTTTGGTTACTGCCTATTCTCAGCATAGCAGAAATAGAAGATTTGGTGTTATGATTGGAAAGGGATATTCTGTTAAAGCTAGTCAAATGGAAATGAAAATGGTAGCTGAAGGATATTATGCAACAAAATGCATTGAGGTTTTAAATAACAAACACTCAATTAATGCACCAATAGCTAAAGCTATGTATCATATTTTATATGAAAAGATAGCGCCAAAAGTAGAGATAAAAATACTCTCAGACCTAATGCGTTGATTTACAGTGGTTTACAGAAGTTAATTCAGCTGCGATTTAAGCAACGTTCTCTTAATTTAAATACCTATACACAGAAATGATTGTTTTATGCCCTCAAAAAGTACCTAAATTAGTTTTTCCTTAAAACATATATCAAACTAGAATGATTGGTGGACTTTAGAGCATTGATATTTGAAAACAAGCCCATAACAACCCCCTTTAAAACAGAGCCATTTTTTTTCTTCTCACTTAGCATGCTAATATAAAATGAGTCAAAGATTAAAGGTTTAATCTTAATTACCGTAAATCCAAAGGCTTTAGCAATATCATAAATGTTTTTTTTATTAAAATGATATAAATGAATAGGTAGATCATAAGCTGCCCAATATTTTTTATAATATTTTGCATCAAATGAATCACTATTCGGTACAGCAATTATTAAGTGTCCATTTTTATTGATAAGCTGGCTGATGCTTTTAAGGTCCTCTTTTAAGTTATATACATGTTCTAATGAATGCCACATAGTAACTATGTCTACAGTATTGTTTTTAATTGATTTTAAACTAGGATATATAGTTAATTGAAAATTATTTTCTGCATATTTCCTTGCTTTTTCATCAGGCTCTAGTCCTGAAACACTCCATTTTTTATTTTTACAGTAATTTATAAAATCACCAGTGCCACACCCGAAATCTAATAATGTTTTATTTTCACATATTTTAGAGATAAGCTTTTCTTTTTGCTTTATTTGATGTTTTCTAACTAGATGATATACTTTATTTATAAACCCCTTATTGGTGTTTGAGTGTGAGATATAATCTTCGGAGTTATAATAATCACCTATTTTTTCTTCTTTAATCCTTGGGTTTGTAAACTTAAGGCCGCAGTTATTACACGCTGTAATATTAAATGAATCATAACTTACATTATGGTCAATTGCACTAATAAAGTGTTTAGACTCTGTATGGTCACAAAAAGGACAGTTATTTTTAATATTATATTGATGTTCCACGTGAAATTATCTACCCAAATAAACCATTAAAACACTAATATCAGAAGGTTTAATGCCACTTATTCTTGATGCTATACCAAGTGTTTCGGGTTTATTTTCAGTTAATTTTTCTTTAGATTCACTTGACAATGAAGAAAACTTAGTATAGTCTACATCACTAGGTATTTTGATATTCTCTAGCCTATTCATTTTTATTGCCACCTCTTTTTCTCTAGTTATGTAACCAAGGTATTTAATTTGTATTTCTGCTTGTTCGGCCACCTCTGATTTAAGCTTTATATTTTCTTTAATATGCTTAGCTAAGGTATTGTTTCTATCAACAATATGTGAAAGCTTTATATTCGGGCGTGATAATATTTTATCAGCCTTCATTTTTTGATTTATTAACGATGAATTATTTTCTTCTAATATCGGATTTACTTCTTCTGGACTAATAGATAGCTTCTTCAAATAATTAATTAACGCTAAAGTTTCTTTCTTTTTTGTAAGTGTATTGTCTAACCTTTCTTTTTTTGCTAACCCTATTTCATATGACTTTTCAGTTAATCGAAGGTCCGCATTATCCTGTCTTAATAATATTCGAAATTCAGCTCTAGAAGTAAACATTCTATAAGGTTCTTTAGTGCCTTTTGTGATAAGATCATCGATTAGTACTCCTATATAAGCATCATCCCTATTTAGCACAAATGGCTCAGCTTCTACACATTTTAAATGTGCATTAATACCAGCAATTAACCCCTGCCCTGCCGCTTCTTCATATCCAGTAGTTCCATTTATTTGACCACTAAAAAATAAGTTATTTATTTTTTTGGTTTCAAGTGTGTTTTTTAATTGAGTTGGCTGAAAGAAATCATATTCTACAGCATATCCAGGACGAAACATTTTAGCTTTTTCAAATCCAGGAATGCTTTGTAGTCCTTTTAATTGAATTTCTTCCGGTAAGCTACTTGAAAACCCATTAATATAATACTCAATAGTGTTCCAACCTTCGGGTTCAGCAAATATTTGATGTCGTGATCTATGGCTAAACCTTGAAATTTTATCTTCTATTGATGGGCAATATCTCGGACCTACAGATTTAATGGCGCCATTAAACATTGGGCTTTTATCAAAACCACTTTTTAAGATATCATGTGTGGTATTATTCGTATAGGTTATAAAGCAACTTTTTTGTTCTTCTAAAAAGGTTGTTTTGTTAGAATACGAAAACTTCCCCGGATTTAAATCTCCTGGCTGTTCTTCCATTTTAGAAAAATTGATAGACCTACCATCTACTCTAGGTGGAGTTCCGGTTTTCATTCTACCAGCTTCAAACCCAATTTCTTTCAATTGTTCTGTAATTCCAAACGAAGATTTCTCACCCATTCTCCCACCCCCAAATTGCTTTTCTCCTATATGTATAGTGCCATTCAAGAAAGTACCACTATTAAGAATAACTGATTTACTCTTTATAGTTACTCCCATTGCTGTTTTAACACCAACAGCTTTATCGTTATTAATTAGCACTTCAGTAACTAAGTCCTGCCAAAAATCTATATTTTCATTAGCTTCTAATGTTTCTCTCCATTTTTTACTAAACAAAGATCGATCACATTGTGCCCGCGGACTCCACATAGCAGGCCCCTTTGATAGATTTAACATTTTAAATTGGATAGCACTTAAATCCGTAATAACACCCGTATACCCACCTAATGCGTCTATCTCACGTACTATTTGACCTTTAGCAATACCACCTATTGCTGGATTACAGCTCATTTGACCAATAGTTTCCATATTCATGGTGATCAATAGTACTTTTGACCCTAAATTAGCTGCAGCCGAAGCTGCTTCATTGCCAGCATGGCCAGCCCCAACTACAATAACATCATATGTATTTAAAAAACTCATGTTTCACGTGGAACAAACATAAACAACTTAAAATCAATAAGTTAAGAAAAAAACAAAGCTAAAAATTTATTTTCTTGTGCGCGCATTTTTTCTTTCTCCCTCTCTGTTTTGTCATTTAATCCGCACAAATGTAAAACACCATGAACAATTACACGATGTATTTCATTATTAAATTCGATATTATTTTTTAATGAATATTCTTTAACCCTTTCTATTGAGATAAATAAATCGCCAGAGACTTTATTTTCCTCACAATAATCAAAAGTGATAATATCTGTATAATGATTGTGATTTAAATAGGATTTATTTATTGTTAGAAGATATTCGTCAGTACAAAAAATAAAATTTAAAGTGCCGACTTCCTGTTTAAATGATTTAACGACAGAGCTAAGCCAAGAAGAAACAGCTTTTTTGTTTTTAAAGACAAAAGAAACACCTTCAGTATGAAAATATACAGGCATTTTAGAAGAAAATAATGAGATTAATTAGCGGCAAGGTCAAACATAAGCTCAACACTGCTTCCGTTTTCTTCAAATGTTAATTCATCGGATAAATGCTTCATTAAATAGATTCCCCTACCGTCAGGCTTCTCTATGTTCTTAGGGTCAGTAGGGTCGGGTAAATTATTAAAATCAAACCCAGGACCTTCGTCTTTAATCACAAAGGTGAGCTTTTCCTCATCTTGGTTACACTGAATAACAGTATCTTTATTAGGATCTAAATCATTACCATGATGAATCGCATTATTAACAGCCTCTGTAAGGGCGATAAGAATATTGCCATATTTTTCTTCATGAATCCCTACTTCTGCACAAACATCATCTACTAATTTTTCGACTAAATGTATGTTTTCTGATTTAGAGGGAATTTTTATTTTCTGCATAACTGGTTGTAATTCTAATACCATAATTTGTTATTGGATAATATTAAAATAATCATTTACCTTGTTTTTATAATAAGGCCTTAACGATGGTGGTATCGTTTTAAGTAATTCTACTTCTTTTTCTTTTTTCCTTTTATACTCAAGAAATTGATTAGGGTTACTATATTCTTGTTCTTTTATTTCATTAGACTCTCTTTTATTGTCTTTTTCTTGTTCTCTCATTGCTTTTTCATGTTCTAACATCTTAACCATTATGTTTTTTTGTCTATTGATGGTTTCGATATTAATATTGTTATTAATAACATCGTTTTCTAATTTTTCCAATTCCTTTATTATTTCTTTTAAGCCATTACCCATTGATGAGCCATCTTCATTTAACGACTGAGACAGCTCTCTAATTTGTTTTTTTAAGGCAGCTTGTTGAGCAGCTAACCTTGCAAGTGATTCATTTGTTCCAGGAGAATTTGATTCCCCAGGCTTTTTACCCCCAGGCTTATCTCCTTTATTTATAAGCTTTTTCATTTCTTCAAGCTGGCTTTTCATTTTTTCCCTCATTTTTTTCATGTCTGGACTTGGCTTTTTTCCACTACCACCAGGTTTATTACATTGTCCTGTTCCAGGCATTGAGTTCTGCATTTGCTTTTGTACATCATCAAGAATAAGCGCTAGGTTATTTATTGAAGTCATAACATACTGCTGATTAGCATTAGCCATTGCTGTTTTTCTTTCAGTAATATTTTTCAATGACTGATCAAGGTGGTTTTTTATAGATAAGACTTCTTGATTGACATGTGGACCTAAAAAAGGAACGCGTTTACTCAGGGCAAAAAGGGAGTCTTCAATAACTTTAACATCTTCTTGTAGTTTTTGTTGGTGTTGCCCTAGCTTAACATACTTAGGATCTCTAGTACTTAAGCTTTTAAGGTTGTTAATAATGCTTTCTTGATCAAATGAAAACTGCACAAGGTTTTCTAATAGCTGTCTTAATGCCTTCATATCCAGTTCCATACTTTTAGACTGCATTTCCATTTGAGAGGCTTCCATTTTTGAAGCCATTTCCTTCATTTTTTCAGCTGCATTTTTTTGAGATTGGCTAGATTTTTTATTGTTATTATTTTCTAGTTCATCCATGCTTTTCTTCATGTCTTCGTTTACCTGTTCTTCTTCTGAATTCATTTCAGGAAGGTCATTCTTGTATTCCAATTCATTATTTATTTCTTCTAAATCATCTAGTTCTTTTTGAATAGAGTTGAATTTTTCTTTTAGCTGTTCCTCTTTTTTATTTAATTGAAAATTATTTTCTGATTTTTCTTTCGTTTTTTCTGAAAGAGATTTTTGTTCTTCTGCTAATTTTTTCAAAGACTCAGTAATTTTTTCAAAATTTTGCTCAAACTCTAGCTGTTTATATTGCTCTAAAGACCGATCCAGCTCTTTTAACAAATCCTCTTGATTTAGCTCCATGTCCTCCATTTTGTCTAACAACTTGTCTTTATCCATCTCATTTAATAGTTTTTGCAACTCTTCATATAACTTTTTCATTTCCTCATTCATCAATTCGTCAAATAGCTTATTTAAAAGCTCTGTTTTTTCAACCAACTCTTTGCTTTTTTCATTAAACTGGTCAAGCTCTTTTGAGTTGGATTTGTTTTGGTTAACGAGTTGAGAAATTTTATTTTCAAAAGTTTGTTGCTTTTTTAGAAAATTTTCCAACCTATTTTTATCTTCCCAATCTGTTGATTTTTTATTTAACAAGTCATTTTTAATTTTTTGAAGTTCGAGCTTCAGCTCTCTCGCTTCTGCAATACTATTGTTTAATTCCTTTTTAAAGCTATTACTGTTTTCCTTGGATATTTTATTTAATTCTGACTCTGTGGGCGCTTTGTATATTTGTAGTTGAGTTTTATTAGACTTAGGCCCATTTATCTCATCATTGTCCCAAACTTCAAAATAATAATCAACAACATCACCTGGATCTAAGCCTAATGAGGACAAATCAAAAAAGTGATAAAAGTTAGAGGACGAAAATAGCTTTGATACAGACAAAGGAATTTTTTTAGGTTCACCCCAAGAGTTAAGTTTATAGACAAAGTTTAGTTTAGTAAATCCATAATCATCTTCTATTTGACCGCTAAAGTACCTTAATAGGCTATTAGAGGAGTCTACAGATTGTTCAACATCAATTAACGGATGCTGATCTTTAATAGCAGCAAGGTAATACTGATTTGTATCAGTAAAATCACTAAAGCGATTTTTGGAATAAAAAGAATAATCAGATGAATTCAATACCTTCCTACTAATGTTAAAAACACCAAAATTATCAGAAGAACTGATGTATGATGTATCATTAAAAGCCAGCGTAAGTGTGTCAACATTTTTGGTTTTAAAAAACCAGCTGACTTTAGTTCCTTCCGGAACTTCAAGATTGCCAATATTTTCTACAGTGTCAACATCTTTTTTTACATAAGACGGATAATTCAAAACGACATCGAACTTTTGAAGGGTAGGTTTAGGAATAGTTGAAAGCTCATATACTTGAGAGTGCTGTTTGCCATCTGTTAAATAAAAGGAAATGGGTTTTTGAACATTTCTAAAAACGAATTCAAACCTTGTTGTGCTTTTCTTTTTCACATAATGGTTGTTATCTCCATAAACAATATAAATTCGAGCAGGTATTTCCTTACCGGAAAGTACAATATCTAAAGTAAAGTTCTCTTTTTCTAAAACCTCAAGATTTTCGGAATTTACTTGATAATGAAATGGGGGAGGAGCATACTCAATTTTTGAGTAATTAATTAATTTATTTACAGATGAAAATATGATGTTCGAATCAATAAAGGAGATTAAAATAAAGATGAAAACTATTGCTATAATACCTTTTAAGTAACGAAGGTTTTCTTTAAAATTAACAGCTAAATTAAAGGGTAAGGGATTTAGCTTTAGCATTTTTTGTTGAATGCTAGCATCAATTAATTCAACTTCATTAGTGCCCATTTTTTTCTTTTGCAGCTCAAGTTGAAGTGTGTTTAATATTTTGTCTTGAATATTTGGGAAATGTTCACCAATAATTAAGGCTGCTTTTTCATAAGAAATTACATTACCCAAACGATACAATTTGCTAAATGGAATAAGTAAAAACTTTATGGTTATGACAGAAGTAGTTAATAAAAAACCAAAGAATAATATAAAGCGACCTGTTGAGTTTAATTTTCCAAAATATTCAATTAAAATAATAGTCAAAAGGAAAGTTGAAAGAAGTAAAAAACTATAAATAGCCCCTTTAAGCAACTTGTTTTTATAATATTTCCTTATAAAACCGTCTAACTTTAATATTAATAAATCATATGAATTCATATAAAATCAAAAACTACAACTATATGTAACGAAAAAATCGTACCACTTGTTATTACAATTTAAATAATAAAAGGTTTAAAAGTCACAAAATAAGTTAATTAATAAAATTACTATCATTAGAAAGTGGGCAGAATGTTAAATTTGTAGATAAACAAACTGCAGGCAAGACAAAATAAATAAGATTAATTTATGGGTAAATTAGAGTTTAAAAAAGAAAAAGCAGCTAATTGGTTTAGGTCATTAAGAGATGATTTCTGTTTAGCCTTTGAAGATATTGATGGAGAGAAGTTCCAAAAAAAGCAATGGATTCATAATGGAAAAGGCGGGGGTGAAATGAGCGTTATGAAAGGAAAAATTTTTGAAAAGGTGGGGGTTAATATTTCTACTGTAGCTGGTCAATTTTCAGAAGAGTATAGAAAAAAGATTAAGGGCACTGAAAAATCATCAGATTATTGGGCTTCAGGTATTAGTTTAGTAGCTCACATGAATTCACCAAAAGTTCCCGCTTTTCATTTTAATACTAGATTTTTAGTTACGGGGGAAACCTGGTTTGGGGGAGGAGCAGATATGACACCTACATTTATTGACAAGAAAGACACAGCGCTATTTCATTTAAAAATGGAAGAAGCTTGTAAGTCATGCAATGAAAATTATTATTCAGAGTTTAAAAAAAACTGTGATGAATATTTTTATTTACCCCACAGAAAGGAGCCAAGAGGGGAGGGGGGTATTTTCTTTGATCATTTAAATACAGGTAACTGGGACAAAGATTTCGATTTTATAAAGGAAGTGGGGGTTAAAACATTGGAGAGTATTACAACTATTGTTAATAAACATAAAGATTTAAGCTGGACGGCAGATGAAAAAGAGCAACAACTAATAAAAAGAGGCAGGTATGTAGAGTTTAATCTTCTTTGGGATAGAGGGACCTTGTTTGGCTTAAAAACAGGCGGATCCACAGAGGCTATTTTAATGTCAATGCCTCCTACTGTTAAATGGGAATAAATATGCTAAGTATAAAAGAGGTCGAGCAAGTATTATCTAATATACCAGACCCTGAAATTCCAGTTATTAATATTTCAGAACTGGGAGTACTTAGGGAGGTTAAGAAAGAAGGTAATATTATAATAGTGATTATTACCCCCACTTATTCAGGGTGTCCAGCCATGAATCAAATAGAATTAGATATTAAGAAAAAGCTCAAAGAAATCGGAGTTAAAGATTTTTTTATTGAAACAATATATAAGCCCGCTTGGACAACGGACTGGATGACAGAAAAAGCTAAAAAGAAGCTATTGGATTATGGAATATCTCCTCCGGAAAAAACATCAATTGATAAAAGAGCAATTACTGGAGAACACAAAAAAGTAATTTGTCCTTTATGCAAAACACATGACACAAAATTAATTAGTCAATTTGGGTCTACTGCCTGTAAAGCCCTTTATCAATGTAGAAAATGCCTAGAGCCATTTGATTATTTCAAATGCATTTAATTAGATGTTACTTCTTAATGTCCAATTAAACCTATCATATACCCAAAGTTTAAATTTATAGATGAAATAATACATAACAGGAACTGCAATAAGGGTTAAGAAGGTTGCAAAGGTTAAACCATAAATGATAGTAAGACTCATGGGTCCAAAGAAGATTACATTGTCGCCACCAAAAAACAATTGGGCATCTAAATTTGTAATAAGGGTTATGAAATTTATATTTAGCCCTAATGCCAAAGGTAATAACCCTAATATCGTAGTGATTGCTGTTAATAAAACTGGCCTCAACCTTCTTTTTCCACCTAGAATTATAGCTTTTTTCACCTCTTCAATAGGTAATCTTTCAGTTTCTTCTAAATCAAGCTCTTTCCTTTTTCTTTTTCTTAGCAGATTGGTATAATCAACTAAGACAATGGCATTATTAACTACAATTCCAGCCAAAGAAATGATTCCTATCATAGTCATAATGATCACAAAGTCATTCCTAGCGATAACAATTCCAAAAAACACTCCTGACAAACTCAATAAGACAGAAAATAAAATAATAAAGGGAGTAGAAAAGGAATTAAATTGAGTAACAAGTATAAGCATGATCAAAAACAGTGCGATTAATAATGCTGTACTCAAAAAAGACATTTCTTTTTCCTGATCCTTTATTTGCCCTGTAAATTTATATTCAAACCCTTTTTTAATAAAATTAACCCCATTATTTGTAAGTAAATAAGCATCTATTTTTTCCTTTACAACTTCAACTAGTTCATTAGGATTGTACCCTTCTTGAACTCCAGAAAAAATAGTAACCATATTAGTTAGGTCTTGCCTTTTTATAGCGTTATGCTTATATACAATATCAATATTCTCAACAACAGCACTAATCGGGATTTTTAGTTTTTTACCTCTATTATTCATAAACATTACTTTATGATCAAGAATAGAGGATAGATCCCCTCTATTCTTACTTTCAAACCTAATATTGATGTCAAAATTTTCATCCCCTTTTGTGTAGGTAGATACGTCTTTTCCAAAAAGAGCAGTTCTTATAGTAGAAGATATTTGCCCTGTAGACAGCCCAGCTCTCTTTGCATATTCTCTGTTTATTTTAATTTTAATTTCAGCTTTATTAAGGTCAACATTTAATTTTAGTTTTTGTATGCCAGGAATGTTTAGAGTATCTAAATATTGTTTTATTTTATTTGACTCAGCAATAAGGCTTTCAAAATTTTCAGAACCTGTTATTTCAATATTAATAGGAGGTTCTTGGGGAGGGCCGTTTTTCTCTTTATCTACAACTATTTTAACATCAGAATTAAAACGATTCATAAGGGATAATTCAATTTCTTTTTTCACTTTACTGGTGTTGACCCCTTTCCTATGAGAAAATTCACAAAAGGAAACAGTTATTCTGGCTTTATTAGGGGTTTCTCCATAAGAGGGCCCTTGCATAGGATCAGAAGTTCCCTTTCCTACTTGCTCAATAACAGATTCAATAAAAGGAATCCTTTCTGTTATACGATTGTTCCCATTGGATATTTTAGTTGTGTTATAAACAGAGTAATAAGAATCAGTATTGTTTTTAGAAATAGGGGAGTGGAGAACGCTATCAATAATTGATTTTACCTCTAAAGCTTTAGCATTTGTTTTATTTATATTAGTTCCTACCGGCAGTTCAACAAATACATTTAAATAATTTGGTTGATTATCTGGAAAAAACAGCACTTTTGGAGGAAAAATAGCGATCATAAATATAGAAAGAACAAGGATTAAAAAGGTGCCAAGTATTACATAACGAGGCCTTTTCCCTATCATTACAGCATATAAAAACTGTTGATAATACTTTTCTAAAAGAGGCAAAAAGCTGGCTTGAAATTTCTTTGTCGCTGGATTTAAAAAGAAATTATAAAGGAGAATTAGAAAGCCTATTAAAATTAAAATATTACCTAGCCATAGGATCTTTAGAAGATACATGATTACAGAAATGAGTGAGAGAATAGCAAAAGAAATTAAACTTTTCTTTTTGTTAGGTTCGGGCTGCTCAGTCTTCATTAAAACGGCTATCAAAACAGGATTAATTACAAGTGCAACCATTAAGGACGAACCCAAAACTATCATAAGCGTAATAGGAAGGTACTGCATAAATTCCCCCATAATTCCAGGCCAAAGTGCTAAAGGAATAAAAGCCGCTAATGTTGTGGCAGTTGAAGCAATTATGGGCCACGCAACTTCCCCAACTCCTTTTTTAGTTGCCTCAAATCGCCCCATTCCATTATCCATTAAACGATAGACATTTTCAACGACAACAATTCCATTATCTACTAACATTCCTAATGCTAAAACCAAAGAGAATAGTACCATTATATTTAAACTTACGCCAGCTAAATTGAGCAACAAAAAAGAAATGAACATAGAAAGCGGAATAGCAACACCCACAAATAAAGCGTTTCTAAACCCTAGAAAGAAAAGTAGCACACCAACAACTAAGATTACTCCAAAAATAATGGAGTTTTCTAGGTTGCTGATTTGAGATCTAATTTTTATAGATTGATCATTTGTGTATGTTATATCTATATCTGTTGGGATGTGCTTATCTTTTGCTTCACGAATTATTTCTTTGATTTGATCGATGGCTTTGATAATATTAGCGCCACCTCTTTTTTTTACATCAAGCATAACAACAGGGTTCCCGTTCTGCCTAGCAAAGCTAGTTGTATCGGTATCTCCAAAAGAAACTGTTGCAATATCTCTTAAGTAGATGTTTTTACTATCCTCATGTTTAACCACAAGATCATTAATCAACTCATAGTCCTGATACTTACCTTCTATAATAACAAAATGATCTATTCCATCAATTTGAATATTACCCGCACCAGTTGTTATGTTTTCAGATTGCAAGGCACTTTCCACATCGCTAAAGCTTACTTGTTTAGCTTCAGCATCAAATTTTCGGATCTCTATTTTTACTTTTTTATCCTGGACACCCCTGATTTCAACAGCATTGATTTCCGGAACACCTTCTATAAGGTCTTTTAAGTATTCAGCTTTCAATTTTAAAAATGCTACAGGGTAATCACCAGAAAGGTTAATATTAATAATAGGAAATTCATTAACATCCATTTCTTGGATAGTTGGCTCAAGAGGAAGGTCTTGCGCAAAATTCTTGTTTGCTCGAGCATCAGTTAATGCTTCTTCAACGTAGCGTTTCCCGTCCTTAGGAGATATTTTAAAATCAAATTCTATTTCTAATGTTGCAAAATCTTGAATAGCGGTAGAAGAAATCTTTTCTATCCCAGTGATAGTGTTAAGTTCATTTTCGAATGGTTTAATTATTTTTTCTTCAATGATCTCAGGAGAATTTCCAGGATAAGGAATATTAACATAAATGGAAGGAATCTGTACTTCTGGAAAACTTTCTCTTGGCATATTTATGTATGCACTAGTGCCAGCAGTTAATAATACAATAATCAATAGGTAAATGGTCTTTCTATTTCCTATTGCTGTAGAAGAAAGCCCAAATTCTCTCCATTTTTTTTGATCAAAACCACTCATAGGATTAATTTTTTATTGAATTTTCACTAATTGCCCTTCAACTACATTACTTTTCCCCTCATCTATAATAACCTCTCCCTCTTTCAGCCCATTAAGGACCTGAGTTTCATTTAAATATTGTAGACCAGTATTTATTTCTCTTATTTCAACTTTCTTTTGAGCATTAACCACCTTTACAATGGAAAGCCCTTTTGTGTTTTTTAAAATCACCCTTGATGGAATCACAATAGAGCTTGAATCAAAATAATCACGAAGACTCATTACCGCCATTAGATTGGGAATTATTTTTTTATTTTCAGCGTTAAGTTTTGACTCTACTATAATTGTTCTATTTACAGGATTGATCTGTTTTCCAATTCTATTTAAAACCAGCGTGTTAAAGTTTAAATCAAGTGTGGGAAAGAAGACACTTACTTTTTGTCCTTCATTTAGGGTTGAAAGATAGTTTTCGGAAACATCTGCAGTAACATAGAGCTCGTCAAGGTTTATTAATCTAATTATTGGAGATGCTGGGCTACCAAGCTGACCAATAGAAACATATACCTCATCAACATATCCTTTAAAAGGAGCATAGATAGAATATTTATCTTTTTGAGCAAGAAGTGTTTCTTTTGTTTTTAATAAAGCATTATATCTTGTAGTTGCTTCTTTTAATTGTAATTCTGTCCCTAGGCCTTGTTCTGCAAGTTTAGACTGTTTTTCTAAAACATATTTAGCCAACAATAGTTGTTCTTCTAGCTCCTCCATATTAGCACTTAGCAGTTCGCTTGAAAATGTAGCTATAAGCTGATTTTTTTGGATTAGCTGCCCTTCTTCAACGTGAATAGATTGAACAAGCCCTCCCATTTCAGGCAGTAATAAAATATTCTTTTTTGAAACCACTTGACCTTGAATTTCAAAATAGTGTTCAAAAGGTTTTTTTTCTGATTTTATTGTGGTAACCAATACAGAAGCTTCTTTCTTTTGTTTGGGTTTCGATCCTGAATCAGGCACTTTTTCTGATTGACAGCTGTTAAAACAAAGAATAAAAGCAAATGAGAATATATATAAATTGTTCTTTTTCATCATTGGGTAATTTTATTTTGAAGCTTATCTAGATTAAGTTTTGAGATCAGCAGCTTAAAATTCGTTTGTAAATATTGATTTTGTGCCAATAGCTCTTGATTTTGCGCTTGTGCTAAATCCATACTGCTTGCTAAACCCTCTTTAAATTTTATTAATGTATTGGCTAATATTTTTTGAGATAGAAGAAGGTTTTCTTCATTGTTTTTGTGAGCCAAAAGGTTAATGTTATACTCATTAACAGCTTGGCTTAGCTGGTATTTGTATTCGTTTTCAATGTTAGCTAAAGAATTTTTGGCTTTTTCAAGCTCTAGTTTTGACTGATTTGTCCTTGAAGTTTGTTCTTTACTGTCAAAAATGGGAACATTGACCTTTATTCCCCAAAATGTGGAAGGATACCAAGGTTGATTAGTATTTAATAAATCAAACTCATTCCTCAATGCAATCTGTTGATGACTAAAATAACCCGATAATGAAGGAATACTTGTCGCTTTATTCATTTTAACATTAAGGGCATTTAATTTTACGTTTTCTGATTGTATTTTGTAATCAATAAACTCCTGAGTATTTCCAGTTAAAGATGTGAGACTCCAATCCTCTAATAAAAAAGCATCAAGGTTATCAGTTAGCTTTATAGAACTATCTTGCGGATAGCCAATAATAAACTTTAATGTTGAGGTTGCATTTTCCTCCATAATTTCTATTTCATTAAGCTGCCCTTTTACCTGAACAACTAATAAATCAATTTGATCAGAATTAATACTTTCAATCATCCCCTCTTTAACTAAGATGTTCGTTTCATTTTGAATGTCTTTTAACTTTTCAAATGATTGCTTTAAAATTTGACGACTATTATTAAATATCAAAGCAGAGTAATAGGCATTAGTTGTAAAAGTCAGCAATTCAATTTTAGCCTTTTCAACAACAATATGCATTAAGTTTTTATATGCTTTTGCTGCTTTTAGTCCAGATATATAGGTAGCACTAAAGATGAGCTGATCTAAGCGAATAGTGCCTGATGCATTAATAGAGGTACCAAATTGAAGCCCTATCAACTCGTCAGAAGGTGCGTTTGGATTAAAAGCATTTGCAGGTAAAACAGTAGTTGGAATGTCTATATAATTTTGAAACCCAAGAGTGCCCTGAATTTTAGGCAATCCCGTTGAAACAGATTCACGTATTTTTTGATCTGCAATTAAAAGGTCAAGTTGTGAATTTTTATAATCATTATTGTTTTCGACTGCGTATTTTAATGCCGCTTTTAAACTAAACTCTATTTGTGAAAATCCAGGTTGGAAAATAAAAAACAAGCAGCTATATAAAAGGGTCTTTTTCATAACAAGGAAGATTTATTATTACTTTTAATTTGTGTTTTTAGATACTTTATTCCTTTTTCAGTTGCAATTCCTCTTATATGATGCCTCATCATTTCATCTAATACATTTTTAAAGTTATATTGATTAGCAGGAAATAAGGAAGAGTCAAATACTAGATCAGCTTTACTTGCATAAATTTTTGCAATTATAGATGGGTTCAAATTATTTCTATAGACACCCATTTTCATCCCTTTTTCAAGGTTGATTAACATTCGTTGATAAATAAATCCGTGCTTATGAATTTCAAACAACTTCCATGACTCAGGATAATATTTTTTAAGATCGTATTGAACAGAAGGATGTATCATGCTGACTTCTTGTCCCGAAAATTCTATCATAGCTATTAATTCATCAATTGGATGATCTTTTGATTCAAAAATAGAGAGTAATTGTTGTTGCTTTAATTGAATAACCTCATCCATTACTTTAAAAACCAGGTCGTTTTTATCATTCACATATTTGTAAAGCGTTTTTTTAGATATTCTTAAAGATTTTGCAACATCATCCATAGTCATGCTCTTTATTCCAAATTCTAGGAATAAAAGGCTAACTTGATGAATGATTTCTTTTAATTTTGACATCTTATTAAGAATGCAGTTTAAAAACAAAGGAAACAAATATAGTTAAAAACGTTTCCAAATGTACACTTTGCTAAAAAAAGAAGTATGGAAAGAATTAAGATTATAGATGCTTTATCTCAAGAGATAGATACTGATATTGTAGTTAAAGGCTGGGTTAGATCTTATAGGGCAAATCGTTTTATTTCATTAAACGATGGCTCATGCCTTTCAAATCTTCAAATAGTAGTTGACTATGAGAATTTCCCTAATGAGGTAATAAAAGAGATTACTATTGGCTCTGCCATAGGAGTTAAAGGCACAATAGTAGAGTCTCAAGGCGCAGGTCAGAAGTTAGAATTAGTAGCCAATGAAATTGAAATTATTGGTAAAGCAGACCCTAATGAAATTCAAAAAACAATACTTCAGCCTAAAAACCATTCTTTAGAAATATTAAGAGAACAAGCCCATTTAAGGTTTAGAACCAATATGTTTGGTGCTATTTTTAGGATTAGGCATCATATGGCTTATGCTATTCATAAATATTTTAATGACAATGGTTTTTACTATTTACACACACCTATTATTACAGGATCAGACGCTGAAGGAGCAGGCGAAATGTTTAAAGTAACTACCATTCAACCAGGAAAGGAAATTATTAATAATGAAGGTGAAGTAGATCATTCTAATGACTTTTTCGGAAAAGAAACTAATTTAACGGTGTCAGGTCAATTAGAAGCTGAACTCGGTGCACTTGCATTAGGTCAAGTTTATACTTTTGGACCAACATTTAGAGCAGAAAACTCAAATACTTCTAGACATTTAGCAGAATTCTGGATGATTGAACCAGAAATAGCATTTGCAGATATTAATGATGACATTAACCTTTGCGAAGAGTTTTTAAAATATGTTGTTACCTATGCTTTAGATAAATGCAAAGAAGATTTGGAATTTTTAGCAGCTAAAGAGGCGAAGGAAGAAAAGCAGAAGCCAGCTAATCAACGAGCTGAATTAAATTTGATAGATAGATTAGAGTTTGTTAGAGATAATGAGTTTATTAAAATTGATTATACTGAAGCAATTTCCATTCTTGAAAACTCTAAACCTAACAAGAAAAAGAAATTTAAATTTCCTATTAAATGGGGAATAGACCTTCAAAGTGAACATGAAAAGTATTTAGTTGAAAAGCATTTTAAAAAGCCAGTCGTAATATATAATTATCCTAAAAATATTAAAGCTTTTTATATGCGTGAAAATGACGACAATAAAACAGTTGCTGCAATGGATGTACTTTTTCCTGGAATAGGGGAGATAGTAGGCGGCTCACAAAGAGAAGAAAGATACGATGTGCTGTTAAAAAAATGCAAAGAGTTCAATATTCCTGAAAGCCATGTTTGGTGGTATTTAGAAACCAGGAAATTTGGGACAGCTCCACACGCTGGATTTGGATTGGGGTTTGAGAGGCTAATAATGTTCGTTACAGGAATGAATAATATAAGGGATGTAATTCCTTTTCCAAGGACACCTAATAATGCGGAATTTTAATAGATTTATAGTGAGAAATAATTAGATAATGGCTTTAAAGCAATCATTACAGCAAAAATTATTACAGAAATTGTCACCTCAGCAAATTCAACTCATGAAATTGTTGCAGGTTCCCACTATTGAATTAGAACAAAGAATAAAACAAGAAATAGAAGAGAACCCAGCTCTTGAAGAAGGAGAACAAGATAAAGAAACAGAAGATATTTTATCAGAAGAAAGTAGAGATGAAAATGAGGATAATAATAGAGATGAATTTGATATTAATAATTACATAGATGATGATATTCCTGATTATAAACTTCAAACAAGGAATTATTCTGCAGACGATGATGAAAAGGCAATACCTTTAGCGGGAGGAAAAACATTTCAGGAAATACTTCAAAACCAGGTTTCGCTTAGAATTAAAGAAGAAAAACAGCAAATAATAGCGCTTCAAATTATTGGCAATTTAGATGATTCAGGGTACCTAAGAAGAGAGATTTTTAATTTAGTTGATGACCTTGCTTTTAGTCAGAACATTGTTGCTACTGAAAAGGAAATAGAAGAAGTCCTTTATATTATACAGGCTCTTGAGCCTGCTGGGGTAGGAGCAAGAGACTTAAAAGAATGTCTTTTAATTCAGCTTAAGAAAAAAAATAAAACCATACCCATAAAAACAGCAGAGGTAATTTTGGAAAGATTTTTTGAGGAGTTTACTAAAAAGCACTACAACAAGATTACAACAAGACTAGATATAGAGGAAAATGATGTTAAAGATGCTATTGATGAGATCGTTAAATTAAATCCAAAACCAGGAAATTCTTTAATTGAAACCAATAAATCTTTTCATCAAATTATACCTGACTTTATAATAACTGAGCAAGATGGAGAGATCAGTTTAGAGTTGAACAATAGGAATGCTCCTCAGTTAAAAGTCAGTAAGCAATATGCAGAAATGCTTAAGGGTTATGAACAAAGTAAGCGAACAGAAAGAGATAAAGAAGCTATTTTATTTGTGAAACAAAAAATTGATTCTGCAAAATGGTTCATTGATGCAATTAAACAAAGGCAGCACACTCTTTTAGTAACGATGGAAGCCATTATGAATTATCAGAAAGACTTTTTTCATTCTGGAGATGAAACAAATCTTAAACCAATGATTTTAAAAGATATTGCTGAGATTGTGAAGATGGACATTTCAACTATTTCTAGAGTTGCTAATAGCAAACATGTATCAACACCATATGGCACCTTCTTATTAAAATATTTTTTCAGTGAATCTTTATCTACAGAATCTGGTCAAGAGGTGTCTACAAGAGAAGTCAAACGAATTTTACAAGACGCAATTGATCAGGAAGACAAAAGAAAACCACTAACAGATGATAAGCTAACTACACTGTTAAAAGATAAGGGTTATAATATTGCTAGAAGGACCGTTGCTAAATATAGAGAGCAATTGAATATTCCAGTTGCTAGATTAAGAAAAGAGCTCATATAATGAAAGGGTTAGCAAATTTCTTTTCTTTTCTTTTTCATCCAGTCTTCATTCCCATATATTCTGTTTTTCTATATTTTAAAATCGATAATTATCAGAATAGAATTTTAATTAAAGACGATGGGTTTTTATATGTAATTTATTCTCTAATGATAATAATAGGAATTGTTTTTCCTTTAATAAGCTTTCTTATAATGTACAAAACTAAAGTCATTTCAGATTTAAATTTAAGCCAACGAAAAGAAAGAATTCCTGTGTTAATAATTGTATTAATATATTACCTAATGGTTTATTACATGTACAGAACATGGAATGAAAGCTATATTAATTTACCACTACCGATTGAGCACCTAATCTCTTTTTTATTTGGAGGGTTAGTTATAATGATCTTAACCATAATAGTCACATTAAAATTGAAAATAAGCTTACATAGTATCGCTATAGGCGGAATGGCTGGAGGTTTTTTAGCATTATCTATTGTAATGAACCCTATTAATAACTTAGAAAGTTTGATTCAATTAAATGCTTGCTTATTAATAATAATGGGTATAGTTAGCTCTTCAAGACTGTTTTTAAAAGCACATGTTCCCTATGAAGTTTTGACAGGCATGATCTTAGGGTTTGGAATAGAATATTTTATTGTCATTAATGAGATAGCAATTTAAAAACGCATCCAAGAAATTCCAATAGAATAAGGAGTTAGAACAACACCTTTGCCTGACTGAAAAACATTAGTTAAAGAATAAAAGGCATTAAATGCGATTTTATTAAATCCTATTCGAAGAGTCGGACCATAACGATAAGGAAGCACATTAGGTATGTTAAATACTTTTACTTTAGTCTCAGTGTCTTTTATTTTAAGATGATCATTAACAAGAACACCTGCTTTAAACCCTAAATAAAATCTAAAATTGAACTTCATTCTATCTTCAAGCGTTTTATTCATCGTCCTGAAACGAAATTCAAAAGGCACATCTACATAATTTAAGGCAATTTTATTTTTATAGGTAATATAATTCTCAGGTAGTGGAATTAAGTTTGTGAAAATATCGCCATTAATATTCTGTTCAAAAATAAATTGACCATCATGATGAAAATTTTGAGAGTCAAACCCTAAACCCAAGGCTACGGCAAAATTACTTTTTTTACCAATAGGCATGTCCTTGAACCAGTAGGTGCTTACTCCAAAAGAATAAAGCCCTTGAGTCACACCATTAGGTGAGCTGATCCAGTGATTCCAATTAACATCAAGGATTATTCGATCAAATTTTTCTGGCCCATCTCCATCTGCAGTTAATTTAAAATATTCAAAAAGCCCTTGCCCATAAAAGTTAAAACAAAGCGTTGTATATAAAGCAAAAACTAGAGTTTTCATATTACAAATATAGTTAAAGCGTTTGTTGCCATTTCCAGGCATGCTGCAAAGCATCTTCTAATGAATATTTAGTTTCCCATTTTAAAGTCTTAGAAATCAATTGATTATCAGAATAAACAACAGAAGCATCTCCCTCTCTTCTGGGCCCAAAGGTATAATCTAGTTTAATTTTATTACAAGATTCAAAAGTTTTAACTACCTCTAATACTGAATTGCCAACTCCTGTTCCCACATTGAATATTTTTAGTTGAGCATTATATTTTGCATACTCTAAAGCTAAAACATGAGTTTCAGCTAGGTCCATTACATGTATGTAATCTCTTACGCAAGTACCATCGGGCGTGTCGTAATCATTACCATTTATAGTAAGCTGCTCTCTTATTCCGGCAGCAGTTTGTGTTACATAAGGAACAAGGTTGGAGGGAACGCCTATAGGTAATTCTCCAATCATTGCAGAAGGATGAGCTCCAATAGGATTAAAATATCTTAATAAAACAATTGACATTTCAGGAAAGTTAACATGAAAATCCTTTAAACAATTTTCACCAATCTGTTTAGTGTATCCATATGGATTAATAGGTGGTTTTATAGGATTTTTTTCAGTTACTGGTATTAAGTCAGGATCTCCATAAACCGTACAGGATGATGAGAAAACAAATGTAGATACGGGATATTCGGCAACTAATTTCAGTAAACAAACTAAAGACCCGACATTGTTTTCATAATATTTTAAAGGATGATTAATAGATTCATTCACAAACTTATAGGCGGCAAAATGTATAATTCCATCTGGTCTTTCTTTAGAGAACACTTCACGCATTAAATTTATATCTCCACAGTCATAAGGATAGTAAGTGATTTTTTTACCAGTAAGCTTTTCTAATTTATTTAATACAAAACCCTCAGAATTCCTAAGGTCATCAACAATAATTGGCTCATGCCCTTTTGCTATTAATTCAGCCACAGTATGAGAGCCAATAAATCCAGCTCCTCCAGTTACTAGTATTTTCATATTAACGTTTAATTCAATTCAAAGCTAAATATTAAAAAGGAACATATCAAAGAGATTTAATAATATAAAAATGGAATTATTCTGAAAAAGAAGATATATTTAGTAGCAAATTATGGGATATAAAGTAGAGAAGAAAATAAGTTTAGCAGCTCCACGATTAAAAGTATGGGAAACCTATAGAGATGAATTAGTTAGCATAGGTGAAACAATGCCAGCAGTAGAAAGCATAGAAACATTGGATAGAACTGAAAATGGCAACAAGGTTTCTTTAGAGAATAAATGGAGTATTTCGGGAAATATTCCTAAAACGATTAGAAATATCATACCAAAAAACTTACTTACCTATAAGGATGTTGCAATTTGGGATCAATCAACAATGATATGCTCTTTTGAAGAGGAGCCATTTGATGGAAGCGGTATTTATTATTGTAGGGGGCAAAATATTTTTGAAGAAAATGAAAATGGAACTATATTAACTATTCAGCTAGAATTAACAATTTACCCAGATAAAATACCTGGAATCCCATCTTTTTTAATCAAACCAGTCCTGTCAAAAATTGAAAAATTTGTCACTAAAGAGGTGGCTAAAAATTTAGAAGCAACCGCAAAAGTTGTTGTTGAGTATGCCAATAAAAACAAATAAAATGGATAATACGATAAGTCAAATTATTGCCGAGCAAATAGATAATTCAAGAGAATTAACAAGGTATTATTTATCCAAACTAAGAGGAGCAGATGTTTATAAAGGATTTAAATGTAATGACAAAAATCTTAACCCTATTATTTGGGAAATTGGACATCTTGCTGTTTCACAAAATTGGCTTGTACTTTACCTAGGAAACGGAAATCCTGAAAAAATTGAATGGGGTAAGCTATTTGCATTAGGGTCTACACTTCCTGAAAAGGAAGACTACCCACCCTATGAAGAAATTTGGAACACCTTTAAGGTGGTGCATGAAAAATCTATTAAACATGTTGCTTCACTTAATGATGAGGTCTTAAATTCAGCTCCTAGAAAAGAAATTCCTTTCATTAGGAATAACGACCTAAAGAATCTTTTTATGCACAGCATAAGACATGAGGGAATACATGCAGGACATTTAAGCTGGCTATGTAAGCTTCATGGCATTCAAACTATCTAAAAGTCTATCTTGTAATAAAAGATGGGAAGAAATCCTAATTGATAATTTTCTGTTACATCATCTTCTAAGCTAGGCGTATTATTAGGCGCATAAGAGTAACTTAAGATGTTTTTTGTGTTGAAAATATTAACTAGGTCTATTCCAATTTCATGCGTAACTTTTTCTTTATTTATTTTATATGTCGTTTTAATATCCGCTCTAAAATAATTTCTGAATTGCAACTCATTAAAGTCGGTGTCTAGAAAAACAACTTCTCCTTGTTCATTTGACGCTGTAGTATCTACATAACCATATCTTTTACCACCAGCACTAGTAACTTTTATTCCTAAACCAAAGGTGTTATTTTTAATTTCAAACTCCCTTCCGGCTAAAAAGTTAAGTGCGTAGTTTCCATTAAAACTTGTATTTCTTTCAATGCCATCACTAGGAGTATATTTTGAATTATAAAAACAACCAGTAAACAAAGCATGCCAGTTTTTATTAAAATAGCGTTGAATGGTTAATTCCACACCATAGTTATAGCCTGTTCCGGTATTTTCTAATGTGTCTGGAAAAACTCTAGCAAACCCACTACCGGCATTTGTTAGTGAAAACGAAGATGGTGCAGTTTCAACAGGTATTCCAGAAAGATCTTGGTAATAAGCCTCTGCTTTTATCCCAAAATTTCTATTTATTTGATAAGAGTACCCAACAACTGCATGTTTACTAAAAGTGAGTCCAATATTTTCATTATGAGCACTATTATTACCAGCATTAATATAATACCTAGTATAGAGTGGCTGTGTTTGTGAGTGACTTCCTAATCCAAATGAAAAAGCACTTTTATCAGACACGTTCCATTTTAAGCCTAACCTAGGTTCAATGGGAGAAAATGAATTCCCTAAGTTAAGATAGAAGCTAGTCAGACCAGCCGTTAGGACTAGGTCATCTGAGAATTTGTGTTTCCAGCTTATATAGGGTTGAACCATATAATAATCTCCCGATTTATTAAAACGATAACGATAGGTATCTAAAGAGTCTTGTCCTCTAGCATTTGTTGTCACACTATCTATAAAGTTAAATTGAGCATAGTCTGTTACCCAACCTATCTTTAGTGTATTTTTTTTATTGATTTTCTTATTATAAGAAGAAGAATTAGACCACCTTGTCGTGGTGAAATCATATGACATATAAGGGTACAACGCAACATCCGACCAATTATTTGGATTTCTATCAATAGTATCATGGCTAGACCGTTGCTGTTGTAAATTAATACAAGTAGTTGATTTTAGAAAAGAGGTTTCGTTTAAGGGTTTGGTATATGTTATTCCCCCAACCATCATTCCTGTTCCAAATCGTTGATCTTTAGTGTTTTCTCCATAAAGATCAATTTGAGTACTATCGGTTTGTTCACTTATAAGAATATCGATGTTGCTATTACCGCCCATTGCCCAAAGTGATAAATTTCCACCTTTCTTAAGAGGAAGGTTGATTTTAGCAGCAAAATCCTGATATTTTGGAATAGCTGTAGTGCCAAGATTTATCCCTAAAAGACTAAAGATTTTAATGGTAGAATATCTATACATAACTAAAAAAGAAGCATTGCTTTTTTTAGATAAAGGACCTTCAGCTAATAGCTCAGCTCCAAACAGGCCTACTTGACCAGTAAACTCAAACTTTTCATAATTTCCACTTCTTATTTTTAGGTCAAAAACACCTGCAGTTGTATTTCCGTACTCAGCTGGAAATGCCCCTGAGAAAAAATCGCTATTTCCTAAAAACTTATTATTAAGGATGCTTAAAGGCCCACCACTTGATCCTGAAATGGCAAAATGATTGGGGTTTGGAATAGTAACTCCTTCAACTCTATAAATAACACCTAATGGAGAGTTACCCCTAACAATAATATCATTCCTGCTATCATCGGCTCCCTGTACTCCAGCAAAATTAGAAGCCATTCTAGCAGGATCACCCCTGCTACCTGCATATCTTTCAGTTTCTTCAACAGAAAATTGCTGAGCACTTATAATGGCCATTTCATTATTAACTTCTCTATTTTCATTAGAAGAGATAACAAACTCTTCGAGGACTTCAGTAGACTCTTCAATTGATACATTTAAAATAACTTCCCTACCTGCATTAACGACAATTGTTTGAACTTGGGGCTTGTACCCAATAAATGTTACCCTAACCTGATGTCTACCTAAGGGTACGTTTTCAATTTTAAAATGACCATTCATATCCGTTGCTGCTCCAGCATCAAATTCACCATCTATGAATTTCACATTCACTCCAGGTAATGGAAACTGAGACTCCATATCAACTACTTTCCCTTTTACTACTTGTTGTGAATAAGCAAAAAATGGAATAAAGAGAATAAGCAAAATAGAATTTTTCATATAAAATGTTTTTATGCAATCAAAGATATGCTTGCTCACATAAGACACAACAGTGTTACCATTTAAAAAGTAACGACCAATAGTTAATTAAGTAGTATAACCATCTAAAAATAAGATGCTTATGAAAATGAAAAAGGAGTTTTTATTTAACAACTAAGTCTAATAGGGATTCAAAAATTGTTTTCCCATCAGTGTTATTTAGATTTTGATCTGCAGCTCTTTCAGGATGCGGCATCATTCCGAAAACATTTTTTTCTTTGTTAGTTATGCCAGCAATCCCCTCACACGATCCATTTGGGTTACTTTCAGGATTTATATTTCCATCTTTATCACAATACCGAAAAAGAACTTGATCGTTTTTATTGATTTCAAGTAAAGTTTTTTCATCTGCATGGTACCTGCCTTCAGCATGAGCAATAGGAATTTTATACACCTCACTGTGGTTTAGATTTTTAGTGATAGCGGCTGTAGAAGATTGTGGCTTCAACCAAATATTTTTACATATAAACTGTTGGTTGTTATTGTGTAAAAGTGCACCCGGCAATAATTGTGATTCACACAAAATTTGAAATCCATTACAAATCCCTATAACAATTCCTCCTGAATGAGCATGATTTATTACTTCATTCATAATAGGAGAAAATCTTGCTATGGCTCCTGACCGAAGATAATCACCATATGAAAAACCACCAGGCAATACAATTGCATCACAATTTTTTAATGAAGTATCTTTATGCCAAAGCTCTTCAACAGATTGATCAAGTATATTTCTCAGCACATAGACCATGTCTTGATCACAATTTGAGCCAGGGAAAGTTATAACACCAAATTTCATTTTTATCACTTTTAAGCAACAAAGATAATTTATTCATTAGAAAATTGTGTTGCTAATAGATTGTTTTTAAACAAAAAACAGATCGAAGAAGATTAAAATAAAAATGGAACTTATATAAATCTCTGACAGCCATTTTTTCTTTATATGAATTAATGTAAAAGGTAATAATAAAGAAACAGGAATAGCGCTTAGCAAAATAATTATTGATAAGTTTAAATAATAGAAATAGTTTAAAACCGAGAGCGCTATAAAAATTAAAAAGATACTTAATATTAAAAGGGTTAGTTTTCGAAACCTATTCGTTGATTTAATATTTAACTTCAAAAGCATTAATAATGAAGTAAAGCATCCAAAGAGCATTAATCCATAAACAATTTTTATAATTATTGAATAGTCAATAGAGATTGATTCTGGGGCACTAATATTATATAAGTTATTTAATTTAAAAAAGGAAGGGTGTATTTTATTGATCAAGGCCACATAAAAAGCCACTAAAAAGAGACTAACAACCGGCATCAACCATTCCCTAGTATCAAAAGGCCGTATTATTGATAAAATAATCCAAGGTAAAGGAAGAAACAGTATGTAAGGGAAATAAAATACAGAAGCTATCATAATCAAACAGGAGCTTTTAAAAATTAAATTTTTACAGGGGATCTGTCTATAGATTTTAAATAACATGTAAACAGCTAGTACTAAAAATAGATTTGCAATTATAATTGGATTAATAACATGATGTTCGTTAATTAAGCTCATTGCTAATACATATATTAGAGCAGGCAGATATTGATTTTTAGAAAATAATTCTGATTTATTGACAGTAAATGAAATCAAAATAGCAGTTGATAAAATAATTAATATAGATAGTATTTGCCCGAAGGTTATAGGCATGTGACTAAAAAAATCCAATAAGCTATATTTTTCAAAGTAATTTAATCCTTTAGTACTTAAAAAGGAAGGAAGCCACAATAGTACACATATTACAGGGAGGGTAATTAATATTATGGGTTTGTTAATGTTGAAAATTCGAAAGATCATTTTTTAGTATAGTAGTACAAAGATATTTCCATTTCTTTTAAATTGATATAGATTATTTTCTAAATTTGGCACTATAAAAGTTTAAAATTATGGATTGGTTAGTATATCCCTTAAGAGATTTATTAGTTTGGCTGTTTGAAAACACACTAGAACCACTAGGAAATTATCCTAATATACTTTTCTTATTATTAATGCTAGGTGGTGCGGGATATTGGATGTTTGTTCAACACAAAATGAATAAAGCTGCAGAAAACAATCCTGATCAAATTAAATAATAACCTTATTGAAGGTTAATTTTTTTTGACAAGATCTTGTCCAATATCTTTCCTGAAATACATTTTCTCAAAAGATATATTTTCAATAGACTCATAGCTGACCTTTAACGATGACTCTATGTCTTTTCCATATGATGTTACAGACATTACTCTCCCACCATTTGTTAAGGTAGCTCCTTCTCCTTGTTTTGTCCCAGCATGGAAAACAATGCTTTTTTCATTTATATTTCCGATAGACACTTCTTTCCCTTTTTCATATTTTTCAGGATATCCTCCAGAGACAAGCATTACAGTAGAGGCAGACCTAGGGTCAATTACCACATCTCTTTCAGAGAGAGTATTTGAGGCAATCCCGTCAAATAGATCAAGAAGATCTGATTTTAATCTAGGAAGTATCACTTCGGTTTCTGGATCTCCTAATCGGCAATTATATTCTATTACATAAGGATCTCCTTTTACAGAAATTAAGCCAAAGAAAATAAAACCAGAATATTCAATATCTTCTTTGATTAATCCTTTAATAGTTGGAATAATTACTTGGTTTTCAACTTTATCCATAAATTCCCTGTTAGCAAAAGGAACAGGAGAAACAGCCCCCATTCCACCTGTATTCAAACCGGTGTCATTTTCACCAATTCGTTTGTAATCTTTTGCTTCAGGTAATATTTTATAGTTTTTACCATCAGTAATAACAAAAACACTTAATTCTACGCCATTTAAAAACTCTTCAATAACCACCTTGCTGCCGGCAGATCCAAATAGATTATCATTCAAAATTGATTTGAATTCTTTTTTAGCTTTAAAAAGGTCGTCTATTATTAGTACTCCTTTACCTGCAGCTAGCCCATCTGCTTTTAATACATAAGGAGAATTCAATGTTTCTAGGTACTCTATCCCTTGAGCAATTGTGTTGACATCAAAAGATTTATATTTAGCAGTAGGGATGTTGTATTTTTTCATGAACTTCTTTGAAAAATCCTTACTGCCTTCCAAAATAGCTGCTTCCTTTTTAGGGCCAATTAATGTTATAGAACGATATTTAGCGTTCTCCGAAAAATAATTATGAATCCCATTAACAAGAGGGTCCTCAGGCCCCACTACAATTATAGTTATTTCGTTTTCAAGAGAAAATTTCCCAATTGAATCAAAATCATTAAGGTCTAAAGAAACATTTTCACCCAAACTTTGTGTCCCGGCATTTCCTGGAGCAATATATAGTTTAGTCAATTGTGAACTTTGAGATAACTTCCAGGCAATTGCATGCTCTCGACCGCCTGATCCTAATATAAGTACTTTCATTAACAGAATTTTACCACAAAAAAAAGAAGAATTTTTGGCAGAACGCCTTTTATTTATAAACATGAAGGAAATTGTTTTAAACAATTTGTGGAATAGGAATCAAATAATAATCATATATTAGACATTAAATAGTTATGAATTCAAGTAAATTTGAAGTGGAAACAACATTAGAATTAAAACCTGGTTTGTTTTTTGTAGTAAATATTTAAAACCTAATTCAAAATGAAAAAGTTAATATTATTAATATCTATACTATATAGCACCTCCTTTTCTGCTCAATCTAATAATATAGTTGATCAGAAGTTTTATGTAAATGGAACGTGTGATATGTGTCAAGACAGAATTGAAAACATACTTGATGTAAAAGGTGTAAAACTAGCAGAATGGGATATAAAAACGAAAATTTGTCGAGTTGTTTATAGGAAAGATAAGATCTCAGAGGATCAAATACATCAATTGTTAGCCGATGGAGGTCATGACACAAAAAAAGTTAGGGCATCAGACAAGGCTTATAACAACCTACACCGTTGTTGTCATTACAAAAGAGAATAACAAGTATGAAATTAAAACTGTATAGTTTTCTTTTATTTTTTCCGCTTTTTATTGGTTATGCTCAAGAAGAAGAGCAAGATGTTATATCTGGTCATGTTTTTGAAATAATCGATGATTCTTTAGCCCCTATACCTGGAGTTCATGTTTATTATTCAGGCACAACTACAGGGACAATAACAGATGACAATGGCTTTTTTGAGTTAAAACACGACCATAGTAACTATCAATTGGTCTTTAGGTTTATTGGTTTTCAGCCAGACACTTTAGATATTAAGGATGAAGATGAGATCAATGTGGTGATGGGAGAAGGAAATATACTTCCTGATTTTGAGGTTAAATACCGAAAGGGGTCTTATACTTTTTCTAAGATTGACCCTAGAGACGCACAATACATTACTCAAAAAGAACTAAGAAAAGCAGCATGCTGTAATTTAGCAGAAAGTTTTGAGACCAATCCTTCTATTGATGCCAGCTTCACAGATGCTGTTACAGGGACTAAACAAATTCAAATGTTAGGATTGTCAGGCAAATATGTTCAGACGCTTTCTGGAAATATACCCAACGTAAGAGGGTTATCTGTAATTTATGGATTAGATCAAATACCTGGGGCATGGATCAATGGCATTTCCGTTTCAAAAGGAGCAGGCTCAGTGTTAAACGGCTATGAAAGCATGGTAGGTCAGATTAACTTAGATTTAAAACAGCCAGGAAATGCAGAGAAATTTCATTTAAATGTTTACGGAAATCAAGCAGGGAGAATAGAAGGAAATGCCTTTTTTAATACAACTGTTGGTGAAAAATGGGAAACCACTTTACTGGTACATGGTAAAAATCAATCTATTGAGAATGACAGGAATAAGGACGGGTTTTTAGACAATCCAGTAACTGAAAATTACATTATTCAAAATCAGTGGAATTTTAGATCTAAAAATTTACACATGGAGCTTGGAGCTAATTACGTTCATTCAAATAGTATTGCTGGTAATTTATACCTCAATGATAGCTTAACGCCAAACATTAGTGAAGGAGAGTACAAAGTTCAATTAAATACAGAAAAGGTCAGCGGATTTGCAAAGATCGGCTATCTTTTCCCTAATGAAGATTTTAAAAGTTTAGCCATACAGCTCAGTGGTTCTTATAATGATCAATCGGCTCAATTTGGTATTAGAGATTATCGTGGGTATCAAACAAGTGGATATGCTAATTTGATCTTTCAACAAGAGTTAGGGGAGAACAGTGAGGAAAATTATTACAAAATTGGTGCTAGCTTACAGTACGATGATGTTGATGAAGCATTGCATAGTGAAGAAGCTAACTTTTTAATGAATGGACAATATCAATGGAGCGAATGGGTGCCTGGGATTTATGGTGAATTTACCAGAAACACCGAAAAACTAGGTTTAATTGTTGGATTAAGAGGAGATTACAGTAATATTTATGGAGCGTTTGTTACACCTAGAATTCATTTAAGATATAACATAACTAATGAGTCAGTGATCAAGCTGATGGCTGGAAGTGGAAGAAGAACCCCATTTTTGATCATGGAAAATGTAGGTTATTTAGCATCGTCAAGAAACTGGGTGCTTCCTCAACCAAGGTCAAATAATTCAGGATATGGACTAAATCAGGAAATATCATGGAACTTTGGAGCAGCTTTTTTAAAAGAGTTTGAGCTACTATATAGAGAAGGGTCATTACATTTAGATGTATACCATACGAGGTTTGTTAATCAATTGGTAGTAGATCTTGATGAATCTGCAAGAGAGGTCCTGTTTTATAATTTAAATGGTGAATCAGTATCTAATTCAATTCAGGCAGAATTGAATTATGAGCTTTTCAAAAGATTTGATATTAGATTGGCCTATCGATTTTTGGACGTCTATAAAACCTATTTATCTGGCATAAATGAAAAACCTTTATTATCAAGACATAGAGGATTTATTAACCTTGCTTATGAAACCAAGGAAAAGGAGCACAAGCAATGGAAGTTTGACATTACCGCTCAATGGATAGGTAGTCAGAGAATTCCTAACACAAGAGACAATCCATCAGAATATATGCTGCCAGGAAGGAGTGAAGATTATTTATTAATGAATGCTCAGATTACAAGAGTATTTGGAGAAAGGTTAGAGATGTACTTAGGCGGTGAAAACATATTGAACTATAGACAGACCAATCCAATTTTATCATCCGACAATCCTTATGGAGATTATTTTGAAAGCGCTTTGATCTGGGCGCCAGTTTTTGGGAGGATGTTCTATGGTGGATTGAGATTTACTATTGAAGGCCCTAAAGCTGAGCATGGAAATCATTAGGTATTTTACTAAAGATAAATCCTTTTTCTTTTAGCTGCTTAATAATTTCTGGAAGTGATGCAAGCATTTTCTCTCCAAACTTTTTATTGTCATGCAACACAATGATAGATCCAGAACATGTGTTTTTGACTACATTATTTATTATATCATTGGAAGAAAGACGATCTATAAAATCTCCTCCAGCAACATCCCACATTATAACCTGGTAATTCTTTTTTAGCGACTTCAATTGCTTTGTAGTTATTTTCCCATAGGGTGGTCTAAAAAGAGGTGTCTTTGTAAGCTGTTGACATTTTTTTGTATTGTTGAGGTAGGCCTGCGTGTTTGTCTTCCATCCATTAAGGTGGTTATAGGTATGATTAGCAATGGTATGACCTTCTTGAAGAAGTTCTTGAAATAGCGCTGGGTTTTTATCAATTTGTGATCCAACACAAAAAAAAGTGGCTTTAATTGATTCAGCTTTTAAAAGCGCTAGGATTCTTTCAGTAAATGAATCTGTAGGCCCATCATCAAAAGTTAGAAATATTTGATTCCTTTCATTGGGTATTTTCCAAATACAAGAAGGATAGAGCCACTTTAAAAAAGCAGGTGTTTTTGCAATAAAAAACATATTATTGAGCACCCCAATATAGCAACAACTCTTGAGGGAAACTGTTTTTATTAAATAAGCCCTGATAAGTAGGATTGTTTTTCATTATAGCATACTTATTTTTTGATTGATTAAGAATGGCTATATAAGCTTCCTTTTTTATAGGACTATCTAAATTAATAACTGATTCTACATAGATTTTTTCAGCCGCTTTTTGTTTTTGCTCCATTTCTAGCTGTAGCTCTTTTACCTGATTTTCAAGCGTCTTTGGATCATTGCCTTGGCTTTGAAATTCAGCATATTTACCTTTTAATTCGGTGTCTAGGGCAGTAAGAGATTGATTGTAAGTATTTCTTAGATCTTGAATAGCTTCTCTTTTAGTTTGCTGTCTTAAGCTTTCTAATCTTGATAAGCAGTCCACCCAATCAGAAGCAAAAAGCATAAAAAACTCATCATTTTGATTTAGGTAGAAATTGATCTCTGAGATAAGACGATCAGCTAAAACTTTTGCAATTTTGTCTCCTTTTTCAGGAGCTCCCGCTAAATAATAGTTGTTACATAATCCATAGATAGCCTCACTTCTCCTGCTGTCAAATGCAATCGGCACTTGATTGTTCTCTATAGGCATTTTTGCAAAAATATTATCTAACACCTTTATGGCTTCCTCATTTTTATTTTCTTGTAGAAGCTCAATAGAATTTCCATAAGCTAAATACCTAAGTGCAAATACGTGATTAAGACTGTAATAATCTACAAAGACACCAGGCTCACTCATATTCCCCCAAAGGAAAGACACTTTTTCATTCCCAGATGGTTTTTTTAGCTCATAACCATCGGTTAATAGCTCATATGATTTTTGACTATTACTTCCAGGTCTAGCTCCAAAATTAATGGGAGTAAGCTTATGAACAAGACCTTCACTTTGAGTGTATTTACCTAAATCAGAATTCACGCCCATTCCGCTACCAAGTGCTGCAAAACAAATGGGTCTATCCCACTGATAGTTAGATAAAATATCAATTACTGCAAGATCTGCTTTTGTTGGTGTGTTCCCTTGAATTCTCCAGCTAATGGATTTTTCTAGATCATCAATAAGAAAGCTTTTATTACCACTCCATGATGAAGGCTTGTATTCCCCATTAGATAAAGAATCTTCTATTAGTTGATATAGGTTGTTTTCTGTTTCAATAAAATAGGTAGTTCCTACTGTAATTAAGCTGTCACAAGGAATACATGTGCTATCATTAATAGTGGCTTCTAAGCTGGCTAAGTCTTTAAAAACAATTATTTCATTCAAGTTATATTTTAAACCAGCTTGCTCTAAGCTTACTAAGCCAGATTTTATAGCATTTTCCTTATTGACATTAACGTATAAATTTTTAAAGTCAATTTGGGTTAATTCACCACCACAACCTGCACTTATTACATTTCTAGAATCAGAAACAGCTCTTATGGCCTCCTTTGCAGAAAAGCTTTTATTGGCTTTTTTAGGATCTTCTTCTATAAGGAAGTAGTCTCTAGTTCCTTGTCTGTATATATGTTCTGGCATATTAATTGGCAATGGGTCCGACTCATAGGCTTTTTTCTTCATTTGATTGATGTGCCAATCAGTTCCTAGTAAGCTCATATTAGCTACCCTTACATCTGTTCTTACTCCTTCTACCTCTTGAATATACCATAAAGGGAAGGTGTCATTATCCCCATTGGTGAAAAGAATAGAATTATAGTCGCAAGACATTAAGTAATTATAAGCTGAGTCTCTTGCGGTTGATCGATTAGAACGATCATGATCATCCCAGTTTTCAAAAGCCATTAGAGTTGGAATAATCATACAAAGCACAAAGGGAATTCCAATGTGAAGCACTCCTTTTTTAACATGTTTTCCTAGTAGGATCATCAATGCAAATAAAGCAAGGGTAATAGTAGATAGGTAAATCAATGAATAACCAAATGCTAGGTTATTACCCATCATCCATTGAACTCCAAGTATTAAAACTGATCCCCCTAACCCATAGGTGAGAACAGGTTTTAGCTGTTCAAAAGACATTTTTTTGGCAGCATAATATAAGGCATATACCCCCAACCCAATCCAGGCAGCAAAAGCATAAAAAGAAGCAGCATAGGCATAATCCCTTTCTCTGGGCTCCCAAGGTTTTTGATTAAGATAGACTATAATGGCAATTCCAGTTAACAGGAACAATAGAAAAACAGTAAACCAACCTTTGGGATGTTTCCATAGTTGAAAGAAAAAACCTATTAAGCCAAGGATTAATGGCAAGAAATAGTACTTATTATTCCCTTTATTTTGGCTGATTTTTTGCGGTAGAATAGCTTGATTTCCTAACCGCTGATTATCAATAAAATTGAGTCCACTGATCCAATTTCCTTCCATTAAAGTGTTTCCTCCCATTCCTGGAGTTCCTCCAAATCCCTGAACATCATTTTGCCTACCAGCAAAATTCCAAAGGAAGTATCTTCCATACATCCAACCCAGCTGATAATTAAACAAGTAAGATAAATTTTCTGAAAAGGAAGGCTTAAAAAAACCGGTTTTACCTGCTTTTCGTGCAGCGTTAATTTTTTGTTGGTAAGTAGTTTTGTCACCACTATTCAAGGCATTAACAGCTTCCTGTTTAAGCTGATTGTATTCTCCTAGCCTATATGCCATTACCGGCAATAGGTTTTCTTGATCACCCCCTTTAAAATAGATGCCGGTTAATTCATCCTTCTCAAAGCCAGACCAGTACATATATCCTTGAGGAGTATGATCTCCCAATCGCCACATTCTTGGAAAAAGAGTAGTTCCATCAGGGTGATATTTATATTGTCTACCCTGCTTGTCCATTGTGTTGATGTATTTACTTTCAGGATCTGAATAGACGATTTTAGACTCAAAGCCCATTTCTTTAAGAGAGGTATTTATGGTTTTAACTTTTTCCATAAAGGAATTTAGGTCCCACTCACTAATAAATGTTTGTTCAGTGTTTTTTAAATTAAGATCTGTATATGTTGATAGCTTTTCATTGGTATTGCTAACAATGTCAACTTTTAATTTATCTAAAAGTTCTACAACCTTAACTAGCTTGTCAGAAGGGACTTTTAGCTTAAATGAATTAGCTTTTATAGAAAGCACCTTTAAGTAGCTGTCTTTTTCTGGCTCCAAATATTTCTCATTACATTGGCTGAAATCATCAGGCCAGGATTGAGGGCTTACTTGACTATATCTTAATGAATTGAAATAAGGGCCATTCATAAGTGGCCAATCACCATATTGGTCACGTTTTAAATAAGAGTAATATTGGGACATTGTTTCAGGATTATTCTCATCTATTGGAGGGTTGGCATTGGACCTTACAATAATCATCATAAATGAGGAGTAGCCTATTAAAATCAAAGCAAGCGACATAATTGCATCATACCAAATTGTTTTACCTTTTTTGCTGGTATACCTTAATGCAAAAACGATTAGCGTAATTAAAGAAATAAAGAAAAAGTAAGTTCCAGTATTAAAAGGTAAACCATATGAATTGGTAAATAACCTTTCAAAAGAATCAGCAAATGAAATAGTCTTAGGAATGATTATTTCTTGTATCCCTCCTAATATTACAAGAGATAGCAATCCAGCAATGAAAAAGGACCTCCACGTGAAAGTGTATTTCTTAAAATAGATAACAAAAGCAATGGCAGGGATGGCCAATAAGTTCAATAAGTGGACACCAATAGAAAGCCCGATCATAAAGGAAATAAACAATATCCATCTATTGGGATGTCCTAAATAATCCCTTCCTTCTTCAATAGATTTATTGTACTCATCATCTTCAATATCCCATTTAAGGATAGCCCAAAAAACAATGGCAGTAAACATGGAAGACATGGCATATACCTCACCTTCTACAGCCGAAAACCAGAAAGAATCCGTAAAGGTATAAACCAATGCACCTACAACACCAGCACCCATAATAGCCAAAGTGTTTTCTTTGTTGATTTCTCCAGATTTTAAAACCAACTTTCTTGCCAGCATGGTAATGGTCCAGAACAAAAACAAGATCGTAAATGAGCTACTGAGAGCAGACATGGAGTTGACCATCATAGCAGCATTCTCAGGACTTGCAAAAGCAGAGAAAAGCCTACCTAGCATCATAAATAAAGGGGCTCCCGGAGGGTGACCTACCTCTAATTTGTTAGCAGTAATAATATATTCACCACAGTCCCACAAACTAGTGGTTTGTTCTATGGTTAGTAGGTAGACAATAGTTGCAATCGCAAAAACGCCCCAACCTGTTAGGTTGTTTAATTTCTTATATGACATGTTCTTAAGCATTAGACCATGCGAAAATATAAAAATAAACCACTTCAAATAGGCTCATTTATAGGAAGTAACAAAAATTAACAAAGAAATTTTCTTAAAGAGAGAATAGATTACGGAGTAAAAAATTTTGGAAGAAAGAAAAATGAAATTAAATTTGCCGTCCATTATGTCCCATGGTGTAACTGGCAACACGTCTGTTTTTGGTACAGAAGAGTCTAGGTTCGAGCCCTAGTGGGACAACAATCATGTAATGAACACCTTTGTAAATCAATTAGTTACAAAGGTGTTTTTTTATATACGTAGTAAAATACGTAGTAATTTCCAATTTGACTTTTACCTTTTTTTTCTATAACGTTAAATTAATCAATTTTGATTAAAGTCAAAGATCAAACGATGTTTACAGTTTTGATTCGAATAAACTGATCTCTGATGATATAAAAAAACTGAGTTATAAGTTAAAATTATGGAAAGCGAAATATTAAATTCTCGTGATGTAATGGAGCTTTTAGGAATATCTGAGAATACGTTGCTGAAATATGAAACATTGGGAATAATTCTAATTGATTTTAGAATTGGAAATAGAAAAAGATATTATAAGAAAAACATTCTCAAAAATCTTTTAAAATAAAAGTTAGGACTCTTTGTAAGTAATAAATCAACTATACGTAACTGTCACTATTACCCAACTTTACTTAGTATTAACCTCAACACGCATGTGCCTTAGTTAAAAGTCTATACACATAAAATGATGGTTCAGAGACAGTTATGGTTAAAAACTACTATGTAGTCCTCATGCACCCCCCCTTATGATCGGGTCTGGGGGAGGCCCCCCTGGGTATCCTCCCTAATATACCCTAAAACAACACTCATTATATAAGGAAGTGATGTCCTGCTTAAAAAAATCCTGGAATAAATTATGCTCTGGAATTACAACCTTTATCTATCTTCAATTAATAGAGTCAATTTAACCACTACATTCTTACTTAGGTTGCATGTGATTTCCTTGTGTTCTTGGTTCTGATCAAGATTCAAATTCATTACACATATTCTTGGTAATTCAAACTTCTTCTCACCTAAAAATATTTCATTGTTATTGTATTCAAATAACCTGAATGCATGTTTATCATCCTTTTTTATTGAATCAAAATAATCTCCTATTTCAATTTTTATTTTTTCAAATAATGAACCTCTGTTAATGTAAAATTCATTGTCATATTGAAAGATATTTGTTTGTTCATCATATAATTCTTGTTCCATCTCTATTGTTTTATTATAAATATCGTGCGATTAGTTAAAGAGGAACTTGATTAATCTATATAGTTAACGTAAATTTAACTGGGAGTTTTGAGATCAAGAAATGATTAACAAAAAACAATAAAAATGAAAAATAAAGTAATTCAAATTTTGAAACATCTGTTAATTTTATTTTTTGTTTATAACTTCAATATTGGGTTTGCACAAAACAAGATTCTAGATAAAATTATAACTTATAATGAAGAAGGTGATTATCAAAAATCGCTCAAGCAAATAGTAAAATATAAAGATAAAGATAACGATACTTTAAATTGTAACTATTTAATTTGTTTAGCCGATTATTATTGTATTCCCAATAACAATGAATACAATCCTTTTAAAGCCATTTCAATTATAAATAATATTAATTGCGAAAAGTTAAATGCTGAATCTTTAGGTATATTTTTCAAAAACAATCAGAAATGCAGCGAGGTAATAAAGGTAAAGAAAGATAAATATGTTAGTTTGCATAAAGCTTTAATTGAAGAACAGGATTATAATAATGCTATTTCCGTTAACTCTATCGAATCCTATTCATTATTTTTAAAGACATATCCTAAATCAAATAGAGTCGGACTAATTCAATCTAAATTAGAGAGTTTGTCATGGGAAAAGTGTTTACAAATTAATACAAAAGAATCATATAAATCTTTCGTTAATGACTTTCCGAATTCTTTAAGATTGTCTGTAGCAAAAGATTATTATAGCAAATTTGTTGATGTTTGTGATTTAAGCAAAATAAATTCCTTTACTACTGTATCCAACAATAAACAGATGTTCAATCCCTTCAAATTGCCTAAAAAAAATAAAAAATTATCATTATTAAAAATTTCTAATAATGGTAAAGTTGCACTTGCAATTAGTTCATTTTCAGGTGGAGGAAATCGTATAGCTTCAGATAAAATTGGAAGGATATTAGACCTAACTGACGGGGCTATCATTTTTGAGTTCCCATATACATCCATTTCAAGCTTTATTTTTAATTCTGATGACTCTAAATTGTTTTATTATGATAATAAATTTATTAAGCAAATTGATTTAAATACATTTGAAATTATTACTCTTTTTAAAGTCGAAACTCAAACGTTTCATCATCATCATAATAAACAATACATGTACCTTGATAATCTTGACTCTATAAAATATGTTATACATTTTTTCCATGACCAGTATATGTCATGGGATAATAAACAATCATGGGATAATAAACAAATGTTTCATTATACTTATGACTTGGCAACTAAAAAAAAGGATTTAGAAATTTTTGACTATAATAGTGACAAGAAAGATTTTGATGACATAATAAAAGAATATGACTCAATAGCTGAAACGTTAATAGGGAAGCCCAGCAAAATAAATATACATAATAACGATAAGTTTATGTTTAATAATCTTAATAAAAAAACTGGTAAGCTATATTATCAAATAGATATTGGATATGGCTGTAGTTATGATGGTGACGATGAGATATATATTTATGATTATAATAAATATTTATCTGAAACGAATGAAAAAGTCATGAAAGACAAAACACTTAAACAGCTTGAAGAAATTGACAAATATTTATATGAGTTTTATAACACTTATATAAATACGGAAACTATAAAAAATCAACCGTTAGAAAGTGACAAAGAAAAATATTTAAGAGTACAGACCATTTATAATAATATTAAACCTGCATTTTTAAAAATGCAGGATAGTTTATTTAATAATTTAAATACTATTATAAAAGATTCTATTAAAATATATAAACCAGAGGCTTCAAAAGTATTTATTGTATCAAATTATGATCTATCTATTGAATCATGGAGATTAATCTTTAAAAACCCTTACTCTGGTAAAGATTTTTCTCTGATTTATCCTCAAGGAAAACCAGAAGCCAAATTAAATTTGGCTAACAATTTTTCTAATATAGATATTGAAGTTAAGTATTATTTTAATCTATTAAGCTTAGCATATGAACCAATATTAGTTTCAATTACAGATAAACAATCTAAAATCCGTAAAAATTTTATTATTCCTTTTAAAGACCTGTCCTTATTAAAAAACTTGTACCTCACTAACAATTCTTATAGTATTAATAATTATTTAAATTGTCGATTAAATAGAGGAGATACTTACTATGACGATAACATAATGAGATATTTTGTAAATAATGGTAAACCTAAGTATTATTTCAATTATGGTTTTGGCAATCCTGCTCAGATGCTGAAAAAGAAAGTTGTAAGTATTCGAAATTTAGATGACTTGAATGAAATCTTCGAATTTCCTATTGATAGAGATTTTAAATCCGGAACTCACCCTTATCGCCAATTGAGAATGTATGACGATGTGCCATATTTTATTTATTCAAAAACAGGTTGGAATTTTGAACAGATGTTAGGGCAGCCAACATATGTTTATGAAAAAAATAAAACCGCCCCCTTAGGCATAAAAGGTGGTTTTGTTTACCCATATGGAGGTAGCTATGATGGAAGTAGCCCTAATGGAAAATACATTGTTAACACTTCAGGTGTATATGAGAAAACCAGCGGCATTTGTTTATTAAAGTTTCAAAATACTCCAACACCGGATCCTTTAATTATGAATAGACAAAAAAATAATTTAGCTAAACTAGTAGAAGACGTAGGCGACGGATATGATGGAAAAGGTCATTGGTATACAGAAGAAGAAATAGATAAAATGAAAAAGAAAATAACAGATATTAAAAGTTATCCTATTAAAAATGATAAAATATATTGGGATTGTAATTCATATTTTTTTGGAATAGGGCATTATGTATTTCCAACTCCATTATTAGAAGAGGTACTTAAATAAATTCAATTTGCCATTTCTCGGTCATATTAATGGAATTCCAAATCGGCAACTATTTATTAAAAAATGTAAATCTTAATTTCAGCTATTGACAAAGCTGGGATTGTTATTTATTATTATACAAATACACCAAATTAGTATAGATGGTAATGGACTTCCTATATCTATACCTTAAGTAGTAAGTGTAGAATATATGATAGAGAATAATAGTAGATACGGACCAATTTTAGAGATCAACGATCGAACTGATCGGTCCAATTTGTGTTATTTTAACGATGGTCATACTGACCTTACAAATGATCATAGTGGAATACTAAGTTGTATACAACATGATGGATGGGACTTCATAGGTAATATAACCCCTCTTACGTTAGATGTTAGGGGAAATGTAGAATTAATGAAAAAGTTTTATTCTTTGGTTTCTGATATTAACCCCACGCTGTTTTATACTGTTGAACTTAATAAAGATAACAGGTTCTACCACTCACATTTTTTAATTGACTTTAAAGGTAATTATGCTTGCTCTAAAACACTTAAATCTATAATCTATAATGATCCATTACTAAACATGTTTATTGGTCCTAAAACTCATAAATATCACAATACCGTTGAGGTTAAAAAGTATGATTATTCTCTATATGGTAACAAAGGATGTAATTATTCCTATAAAGAAGGAAATAGAATAGGATTAATTACTTTTTGATAAATATCTACACGATCCTAAGTGATACTTTTTTCCATAAAATAGATTTCTTTAAATTTTTAGAATTTACTCTTTTGTATATTTGATTTAATGAATTTCAACTCATTTATAAGTGATATAAGTTCCTGGGAAGAATTTCAAAGTAAACTTTCTGGTTTTAATAAAAAACAAAAAGGAGATGCTTTTGAAAATCTGGTAAAGTATTATTTAAAAGTAAAACCACAATATAAAGATCTGTATGATGAGGTTTGGATTTCTAACGAGGTTCCACAAAAAGTATTAAAACATTTAAACCTGAAACAACAGGATCTTGGATTTGATATAATTGCCAGAAGTAATAATGAATATCACGCTTTTCAATGTAAATATCATTCAGATAAATCCAAATCAGTTACCTATAAAGAACTATCTACATTCATAGCACTTTATGAAAGTAAATCAAAAATAACTCAAGGATATGTTTGTTCCAGTGCTAACGGATTTTCAAAAAATATAGGTAAAGTAAGTTCCAAACCTATCCAATATATTCTTGCGGATACTTGGCAAAATGATATTGATGAACTAATAGGAAACATTAAAAATTATTTTAATAAGAAAAAATATTTACCTACTCCATTTAAACCAAGACCTCATCAGAAAAAGGCAATAACAAATTTAAAAAAACACTTTTTAAAAGAGAACAACAATAGAGGAAAACTCATATTCCCATGTGGTGCTGGAAAGAGTTTAACTGGGTTTTGGTTTACACAGGAATTAAAATCAAAGAACACATTAATTGCCGTACCTAGTTTATCATTAATAAAACAAACCCTTGATGTTTATTTAAGAGAGATTGTAGCAAATAATAAAAAGGTTAAGTGGTTATGTATATGTTCCGATGAAGGGATTGGTAGAAACGATGATATAGTGTTTAAAACAGAGAACCTGGGCGTTCCTTGTCAAACAGATCCTGAATACATAGAAAAGTGGTTAAAAGAGAATAAAAATGAAAAGAAGATAATCTTCACAACTTACCAAAGTGGAAGGATCATAGCAGAAGTATCCAAAAAGTTAAAACTAAAGTTTGATGTAGGAATATTTGATGAAGCGCATAAAACCGTTGGTTCATCAAAGAAGTTATTTAGTCATCTATTATTTGAAAAGAATATCTCTATTGATAAAAGAATCTTTATGACCGCCACAGAGAGATTCTATGCTGGTTCTAAAGATGATATATTATCAATGGATGATGATGATATATATGGTGATACGTTTTCTTTAATGAGTTTTAAAGAAGCAATTGAATTAGATCTACTAACAGATTATAAGGTAGTAACAATAGATGTTAAAAAATCGGAGATATCAGATTTCATTAAAGAGAATAAACTGGTACAATTAAACAGTAAATGGAAAAAGGAATCAGAGGCTAGGTCGTTAGCATCAATGCTTGCTCTTAGAAAAGCGATGAAAAGATTCTCAATAAAGAATGCTGTTTCTTTTCATTCATCCATAGATAAAGCGAAACGTAATAAAGACCTCCAAGATTACATTACTGAAACTTATAATTATAGGTCTATTGAAACATTTACAGTTTCAGGTAAAATACCTACCACCAAAAGAAATGATATTGTTCAGGAGTTTGCCAGATCTGACAAAGCATTGATCACCAACGCAAGATGCTTAACTGAAGGAGTTGATGTACCAAATATTGATTGTATTGTATTCGCAGACCCAAGAAGAAGTAAGGTAGATATAGTACAAGCATTGGGTAGAGCATTAAGAAAGAAAGAAGGAAAAGATTGGGGATATGTGATATTACCTGTTGTTTATGATGAGAAAACCAATGAGATTGACAATGATAATTTCAATGAGATATTGTCCATTGTAAGAGGATTAGCAGCGAACGATGAAAGAATAGTAGATTATTTTAAAGACAAGGAGAGTGAGAGACTTGAAAAAAGTAAAAAGGGAGAAAATGTTTTCAATTTTGAAGTTTATTCAGATTACATAGATGAGCGTGATCTTAAAGATAATCTTCAAATAAAATTATGGGATAAGTTATCCAAGTTCAACTGGTTACCATTTGAGGAGGCAAGGAAAATAGTTAGAGCATATGGTTTTAAAAATCAGGATGAATATTGGATTGCAAAAAAAACAAATCTTGTTCCTAATAACATACCATTTTCACCATATACTATATATAAAGACAAAGGCTGGGTTTCATATCCAGACTTTTTAGGATATGATAGTTTATTTAGAGATGTTTTAAAATATAAGGAAGCAAAAAAAATAGTACATAAACTTAGACTTAAAAGTATAACAGAGTGGAGAAAACTGGACAAGACAAAGATACCTTCAAGTATACCAAAAAGTCCAGCAAGATATTATAAAGATAAAGGATGGGTTAGCTGGGGAGATTGGCTTGGATACGATGGGAAAAGATCAAAAAACAATATTTATTTAAGTTACAGTGAAGCTCAAAAGTTTGTTATTAAGTTAAATTTAAAAGCATCAAAAGAGTGGGTTGAGTTTACTAAATCAAAAAAAATTCCAATTAACATCCCGAAATTTCCAATGAAAACATATAAAAATAAAGGATGGAACGGAATGGGTGATTGGTTAGGCACTGGAAGAGTTGCGGATCAATTAAAAGTATACAGACCATTTATAGAAGCAAGAGAATTTGTAAGAACATTAAATTTTAAAAACACAAAAGAATGGAAAAACTACTGTAAGTCTGGAAATAAACCGAATGATATTCCCTCAACTCCTAGAATTGTATACAAAGACAAAGGATGGGTGTCAATAAGAGATTGGATTGGTGTTAAATCTATTTATGGAATAAAAAGAGAGTATCATTCTTTTATAGAAGCAAGAGAATTTGTAAGAACATTAAAATTGAATAGCTGGAAGGAATGGGTAGTGTATTGTAAATCTGGAAAACTCCCTCCATATATCCCCACTAATCCAAATAAAACATATAAGAAAAAGGGTTGGGTTAGTTTTGGTGATTGGTTAGGAACAGGTAAAATTTCTGTAAACAAATATGAATATTTATCCCTTGAAGAAGCAAAAAAAATTGTACATAAACTTAAATTAAAGTCATCTAAAGATTGGAAGGATTATTGTGACTCTGGTGAAAAGCCTAATAATATCCCTTATAACCCTGGTAGGGCATATAAAAATAAAGGATGGAACGGAATGGGTGATTGGTTAGGTACTGGAAGAGTTGCAAATCAAAAAAGAGAATATAAAAGTTTTGAAGAAGCAAAAAAATACTGTTTAAAATTAAAGTTAAAAAATGAAAAAGAATGGAGGGAGTATAGAAAAACAGGAAAACTGCCCATAGACATCCCTGGGAAACCAGGCATAATATATAAAGACAAGGGATGGAAAGGGTTTGTAGATTTTTTAAGAAATGAATAAAAAAAAGGTTAAAAGATATCTCACTTCTAATCTTCTATTGTAATTAATAAAACTTATCAAATTAAACTCTATTTCAAATCTTGATTTTCTCGATTTTATTGATTATTAATTGATATGAGAAAATCAGAATATATAATTCAATCAGAATTAATTAGAGATAGAGGCTGGAGTAAAAAGATGATAGATACTCATTTAGTATCTCACGACAAAACAGCGGTTAATCACATAAATTCGTATTATCCAGAACTTAAATACTATTTAATGAATAGAGTTCGTAGGATTGAGAGAACAGAAGAATTTAGGGTCTATATGATGAATAAAAGAAAAAGAAGAATTTCTCGAATTAAAGGCAATTGAACCAACCTTTAAAAGTTATATATTTTCTTTTTTTAACCCCTTTAATTTAAACACCATATAGTACAATTCTATATCCCCAAGTGTAAACCCGCCATCATCCATTAGAACTTTAGATAATTGTTCTATTGATGGGTAGCAGTCAGGATCTACTTGCTCAGTTTTTTTAATTACGCTAATACATTTAATAAGAAATGAATCACACCATTTCTGTTTCTTTGGATCTAATTTTATTGGATTTTTCATAACCCCTAGGGTCCTGAATTAAATGGGGAAATACAAATTTATGTACAATAAATTTTAGAGGTTTTTGAATTAATGGATTTAGTTATATTAACCATGTTATCAATAATTGTTGCTTTATTATACCTGTCTAATATTGAACTATACTTTATTTTGGGGTGTGTAATTGGCTCAATTAATTCATTATGAATACCTAAGCTTTTCAAATTTGTCACATAGGTCCCCCTACAGTCATGTGGTTTAAAGATTTCATTTTGAGGCATCTTTTTTTCTTTCACTTCATCTGAAAGATAATACTGTATTCTAACAATTTCTTTCTTATTAAACTCTAAGTGAGATAGTAATTTTTTTATATTTTTTCTAATTACTTGTTCACTTGGGAACTTAGGAAAACGATTATTGTTTTTAGATAAAAGATCTTTAACTGGTTTTAGTAATGGAATTGCTACTATTAATTCATTTTTGTTAGATTTTCTAATTTTCGTTAAAATATATTGATATTCAATATTTTCATATTTAATAGATTCAACAGATAATGTATGCAGGTAAATCATATCTCCTATTCTCAGTCCGGTAAAACAAGAAAGTATTATATAGTTTCTAGCATGTGTAAATTCTTTTGAATGTGACACATCACTATTAACAATTGTTTTTAATTGATTTTCATTTAAGTATGTTTCTGTACAACCATTAGGAGCTTGTATTTTATATTCTTTCTTTTTAAAGTTAAATCCAACATTAATGTTTTCTTTAATAGCACAATTAAAAACTGCTTTTAAATTTTTACAAATTTTAGCAATAGTAGATTGTAGATATGGTGTTCCTGTTTTATCAATTTTAACATTATTCAATTCATCAAAGAAATCCCAATATATTTCTTCAGTTATTGTATTAAAACTTAAAAGTGAATTAGTGTTGTATTCAAAAACTTTAATGTGATCAACTAGTATTTTGTATTGTTCTGAATTTTTCTTAGACCAATTATCTACATTAGTTTTAGGTAGTGATAATCTTTTTTTAATCAGGCCCTCAATAAATTCACTTATAACTACATCCTCACTTTGTTTCTTTTGCCTGCCTAATTTTATTAGAATACGTTCTTTTAAATCTTTAGGATGAGGAAGCTTATCATGTTCATTTATGTATAGCTCTAATTCATTGTAAGATGTAGTCTCAAGGTTATTCAATACATCTTTTAATTGCTTTCCATTTTTTGAAATATATTGTTTAGACGGTCTGTAGTTTTCTTTATCCCAGTATTTCTCGTTAATTGACCATTCGCTAGAGATTCTAATTGGAAGATATTTAATTTTTTTTCTTTTAATATCAAATTTTTTATAACCATATGAAAGATTAAAAAAGATTAATCTTTCAGAATTTTTTAATGCTCTTGACTCTAGATTAAAGTAATGTTTCCCTTTTTTCATTTATAATAGTTATACGTAGTAAACTACGTAGTAATTTTGTTAAACAATTTGACCCTTATTGAGTTATTTTGAGGTCTGTATTTATAACCTTAATGAAAATAAAGATGAAAATCAATAGGTAATATTGTTATTTGAAGGAAATTGAGGTATTAGGATTGTAGTCCTAGTGGGACAACAAATAAGAACCCTTTAATATATGTTGAAGGGTTTTTTTATTTCTGATTTCCCCACTTTCACACCCACTTTTGTAATGTTTTTTATTGTTTTTGTCAAAAAAAACCAGGACCATCGTGTATATGAAAGAACTAATAACCTTATCAAAAAAACGAATTAACTGGTGTAATATGTTTTTAATTAAATGTATCAATGTTATAAAAAAAACAGAACCTGTTGATCCAGATGGTTATCCCTTCATTTTCAATAGATTATTCACCTGGTCAAACAGGAATACTCTCCAGATTAATTTTAATTAATTAAATTTGAAAAGGATATAACTCTTAATTAAAAAATGGAACACATAGAACTTAAATCTAGCTTGACAATTCGAATTATTATATACTATGGAAATTAAAATAAATAGAAATCAATCTTACAATCAGTTTTTAAGATCAGAATTAACTGATTATTTAAAAGAAAAAATATCGGAAGAAGATTATATTGATTCTAATGATAAATGTTTAATAATGAAAGATAAAGTATATGTTTAACTCTAATTGGGAAAATGAAGTTTCTAAAAAATTATCTGACATTGGTGATGGATTAGATAATTTAATGTATTCTATTCAAGATATGAATGAAAGTATCGTAAATGAAATTGGTAATTTAAGCTACGTGACAGAGGAATCAAACCGTATGTTAAGTAATCAATTACAAGAAATAGATTCATCTCTTCAAACTAACAACATACTTACTGGTATTCAAACACACCAGATGTATAAAATCAATAAACAAACAAAAGGTTTGATTGATTAGTAAATAATTAAGGTTTACAAACACCAGAACAACCACAGTATCTCTTAGAAAATACGAAAGAGGGATCTATATCTTCAAAGTAATATATGGAGAGATAACAGAAGAGGTTAGGGTGGTGAGGGATTAATAGAAAAAGGTTCTTATGACTTTTTATTTTTTTTTAATTGTTCTAACTCCTTTATCATTAATTCAGAATAAATTTCAAATAATTGATCAATATCTCCCGGCCAAATATGAAAACCACCTTTTATTTCGCCATTATCCCAAATCCCCCATATTCCGTTTTCATCTATATCTCCTTTATAATGAATAGTGTGAGTATGATAAATTTTTGTCATATCTATTTTAAAATCATTTAAATCATATTTCCCTTTCCACTTAAAAGAACCTATGTCATCTGTTCCTGAACCAGAGACTCTTTTGTTAGAGAATTTTAGAATTATACTCATTTTGTGTTTAATAGAAGAATTGTCAGATAAATAAAAACCTTTCCAATACCCACTAGGTAGAAA
>Ga0209992_10000157_pt1 | contig 94321 bp, 70 predicted proteins | sample 2SBtaG_2_FD_182564 | JGI IMG/M metagenome (GOLD analysis project Ga0209992, IMG submission 182564) | Deep subsurface microbial communities from Kolumbo volcano to uncover new lineages of life (NeLLi) - 2SBTROV12_ACTIVE470 metaG (SPAdes)... | ecosystem: Environmental > Aquatic > Marine >... | reverse complement strand
AGATGCCGTTCGAGTTCAGGTTGCACCGCACGGCTCAAGGTGAACTGTCGGCTGAGATCATCAACGGATCTGAACGCATCCCCGTTCCCCAGGTCAGGGTTGAGGACGGGGAGCTGCTGTTGGAGATGGGCCACTACGACTCTCGGATTCGCGCGGTGACTTCGGACAACGGGAAGCGCCTCGACGGGGAATGGGAGAAGCGCCGCGGGGCGGACAAGTGGGGCCGCATGGCGTTTCGTGCAGAGGCGGGGGCGCTGCCGCGGTTTGCGCCGGTTGCAGTAGCCGACGCAACGAAGAACATCTCAGGACGCTGGGCTGTGCAATTCGCAAGCGATGAGCTGCCCGCGGTTGGCATCTTCGAGAGCGGTGCGGGGAACGGGGTGACGGGGACCTTCATGACCGCCACTGGCGACTACCGCTTCCTGGCTGGCACGATGCACGGCGACCGGCTGCGGCTCTCGGTGTTTGACGGCGCCCACGCCTTTCTCTTCGATGCACGGGTCCAGACGGATGGGAGCCTGATGGGTGACTTCTGGTCGGGGGGCTGGTGGCACGAGACTTGGACTGCAACGCGTAACGAGGAGGCGAGCCTGGGCAATGCGTTTTCCCAGACTCGGTGGATCGACGGAGGCTCGCTCACGGACCTCATCCTGCCTGACCTTTCAGGGCGCCCGCGGTCCTTGGTGGACACGGAGTTTGGGGGGCGAGCGATTGTCTTGCAGCTCTTTGGTTCGTGGTGTCCCAACTGCCACGACGAGACGCGCTATTTGACCGAGCTGCACGAACGCTACGCCGACCGTGGGCTGTCCATCCTGGGCCTCGCTTTCGAGCTGACTGGAGAGTTCGAGCGCGACGCCGACCAGGTACGCTCACTCGCTGCCAGGTACAAGGTGCCCTATCCCCTGTTCCTGGCGGGGACAGCCGACAAGGCCGAAGCGACCGAGGCCTTCGGGCTCGTGGATCGGGTGCGGTCGTTCCCCACCACGATTTTCATGACGTCCGACTGGCGCGTGATTGAGGTGCACTCAGGGTTTGCGGGGCCGGCCACGGGCGAGGCCCATGCAAAGCTGCGCGAGCAATTCGAGTCCACGATCGAACTGCTGCTCGACACGCCGCCCGCGAACGACCGGCCGGTGTGGGACTACCTCTGCGGCCAGAAGTGGTTCTCCGCCTCCGAGTTCGCGGGCGCCAGCTACACCTTCGGGCTCGATGGCGACCGAAAGCGGATCGCGACCTACACCGTGCACGGCAGCGGTGTCCCGGTGATTCGAGAAGAGACGCTGCCCGTGCGCATCCAAGGCGATGCTCTCTGGATCGGCGACCGGATCTTCCGCATCGATCCGGTTGCCGACGTGCTGCAGGACACCACACAGTTCGGGTACCGGCTGACCAAGTATCACTACAACGAGCGCTCGTTCCTGCCGAGGCGCGGGTATCCCATCCCCGACAGACTGCCTGCCGCCCTCGCCGATCCCGACCCCCGGGTGCGGCGCGAGGCGGTCTATGAACTCGCCCGCGACCGGGCCCCACGCTCCGGAACGACCTTGCCTGAGGCCCTGCCCCTATTGGACGACAACGACGTGCACGTGCGCATGGCCGCCGCCTGGGCCTTCGCCGAGTGCCAGGACCACGCTGCCTTGCCCGCCCTGCTCGCCATGCGCTCCCACCCCCACGCCGGCCTGCGCCGCGAGGTGACCACGTCCTTGGTGCGCATGTCCAAGAAACGCGGTGTCGACCTGCGCGAGGCCCTGTTGCCCCTAGCCGACGACCCCGACCCCATCGTGCGCAAGCGTGCACGCAAGCGGTTGGCTGAGTACTGAGGTCATTGAGTTAACGCCGGTGGAGGCATACGCACAGGGACCCGTTCCAGCTGAGGCCGAGTGCACCGAGCTCAGTCAACAGCGCAGTGAGCCTCGCGTGCTCAGGATCATCAGCGGGTCGCTCGGCGAGTCGCATTTTTGCACGCCCCTCGAAGAAAGGGATCGATCTCTCGGCCAATCGCAAGCACCTCTGCACCCTGACCTCCCAGTGCTCCCCAAGCCCGGGCGGCAGCTGCGCAAGCAAGGCTCCGAAGTCGAGCACCTCCGCGTGGTACATGCCCTCCTCGCGATCCAATCGCTTCTCCCAGCGATCCAGTGCAAAGGCTCCCCGCTGAGAGGAGAGGGAGAGATCAAAGCTCGGTTCCGCCATCAACACACCCGAACGCGCGACTCGCAGCGCTTCCTCAAACGCTCGGGCGGGCTCTTTGAGGTGATGCGGAACGTGCCGCATCGTCACCCAGTCCATGGACTCGTCCGCGAAGGGCAGTTCGTAGGCGCCACCTTCCCGCACGTCGAAGCCCTGCTCGAGCAGGGTCTCCAGCCGGGGTCCCGGCTGGTCCATGCCGACGGCGTCGATGCCCTGCGTCTTGCAGAAATCCAGCAGCTGCCCAGCTCCACAACCCACGTCCAGGACCGACTGGGGTTCCTGGGCTCTGAGCAGGTGAAGGAACTCCCCCAGCAACCACTCGTGGTTGGCCCGCGCGTCGAGGTCCGGCTTGCTGACATCCACGCTCTGGCTCCTAGATCCCATCGGTTCCATGGCCGGAGCTTAGCAGGGCCAAGTCGAGCCCGTCCACGAGCTGGGCTTGGCTTGCGAGGGAGTCCGTATCACACGCTCTGCCAACGGAAGAGAATGATCACGACGGCGAGGAACGCGACGAAGAAGACGCTACCCAAGCACAGGGAGAGGTCCGTGAGCTTGGTGGTCGAGCGGCTCTGTTCTTTGTCGGCCACGGCGCCATTGGACGATCTTGATCAGAACTTCGCCATCCCTCCCGACCGTCGAGTCTGGCTCGAGCAGCGACTACGAACTGTGCCCGTGCCGGGAGTGAAAAAGAGCCCGGTCCGGAATCCCCAGCTGTGACCCAAGATCAGGCAACTAGACTATCTGACAGTCAGTCCACACCGGCAGCGACAGAGGATCCCTCATTGTCCATCGAATTCCAAATCCAACCCGAGTCCAAAGTCGCGGCAGTTCTCGAACACTTCCCCGAGTTGGAGGACGTGCTCATCGCCATGGCACCGCCCTTCAAGAAGCTCAGAAACCCGATCCTGCGCAAGAGCGTTGCCAAGGTCGCCTCCTTGCGCCAAGCGGCGGCGGTGGGTCGCATACCCGTTGACGAGCTCGTGAACCGGCTACGGGCCGAGGTTGGGCAAGCTCAAACCGAATCGCCTCCCGGGCGGGGAGAGGAACCCGATTACTTTGGGGAGCAGCCAGAGTGGTTCCAGGAGGCGAAAGTTGTCGAGACGTTTGTGGAAGAAAACCTCGACCCAAACGTGATGCCGTTGACCCCCCTGCTTCAACGCGCCAAACAGATGGAGCCGGGCGAGATCCTCGCATTGGTGACGACCTACCTACCCGCACCCGGCATCGACATCATGAGGAACAAGGGCTTCGGGACCTGGTCCGTGACTCGCGATGAACTGATCGAGACGTACTTCTACCAACCGATGAGAGGTGAACCCGGTTAGGGGCCCCCTTGGTGGGACCGCGGGCTTGCTACAACGCCTTCACTTCGGTCAACAATTCAGCCAGCTTCGCCTTGCCGTCACCGAATAGCATCATCGTGTTGGGCCGGTAGAACAGGTCGTTGTCGACGCCCGCGTAACCCGGGGACAGGGAGCGCTTGACGATGATCACCGTGCGCGCTTTCTCGGCGTCCAGTACCGGCATCCCGCCGAGCGGGCCTGTCGGGTCCGTGTGCGCGGCAGGGTTGACGGTGTCGTTGGCGCCGACAACCAGGCACACGTCGCAGTCGGAGAATTGGGAGTTGATTTCGTCGAGTTCGTAGAGCTGGTCGTAGGGCACGTTGGCTTCGGCCAGCAGGACGTTCATGTGGCCGGGCATGCGGCCGGCGACGGGGTGGATGGCGTAGCTGACGGTGACGCCCCGCCTCTCGAGTTCCTCGCCGAGTTCACGTACCACGTGCTGGGCCTGAGAGACGGCCATGCCGTATCCGGGAATGATGATGACCGAGCGCACGCCATCGAAGGTGAGCGCAGCCTCTTCGGCTTCGTAGCCCCGTACGGTGCGTTTCTCGCCGGAGTCACCAGACGCCGAAGTGCCGTAGGTTTTGAACATGACGTCCACGAAGGGACGGTTCATGGCCTTGCACATGATGCCGGTCAGGATCAGGCCGGCGGCTCCGACCAAGGCACCGGAGATGATCAGGGCGTCGTTGCCCACGACGAAACCGGCGGAGGCGGCAGCCAGGCCCGAGAGGGAGTTCAGGAAGCTGATCACGACGGGCATGTCCGCGCCGCCGATGGGCAGGACGAAGAGCACGCCGAGCAGGCAAGAGACTCCGACCAGGCCGTAGGTCAGGATCATGTTCGTCGAGTCGCCGATCAGCATGTAGGTTGCCACGAGGCCGGCCACTAGCAGCGCGCCCTTGACCAAGTTGATGCCTGCAAAGCTGAAGGTCCCGCGCAGGGTGCCGTTCAGTTTCAGCATGGCGCCCACGCTACCGGTCAGAGTGACCCAGCCGATCAAGGAGCTGGCGCCGATAGCAACCAGGAATACGGTTGTCCCCAACGACCCGCGCGAGGCCAGGCTTTCGGGCGTGCTACCGAGCAGCTCAGAGAGGGCTACGAGCGCAGAGGCTGCTCCACCGAAGCCGTTGAAGAGGGCCACCATCTCGGGCATGCCCGTCATCTCGACGCGCTTGGCCATGATGAAACCAATCAGCGCACCGGATCCCAGCCCGGTACCGATCAGGCCCCAGCCGATGATGCCGCCCTCGCTGCCAAACTCGACGGCAACGGTCACGATCACGGCGATGAGCATGCCGAGCGCGCCCAGTTGGTTGCCGCGCACAGCCGTGCGAGGCGAACCCAGGTACTTCAGGCCGACAATAAAGAGGACAGCGGCTAGCAAGTAGCCCAGTGCTTGAAACCACTCCACGCTTAGTTCTCCTTGCGCTTGAACATTTCAAGCATGCGACCGGTGACCATGAAACCGCCGACGCAGTTGATCGTTGCCAAGGCCAGGGCGACGCAGGCCAAGACGCCAGCCATGGTCTTGTCTCCGCCGGACAACTGCACGTTGGACGCCATCAGAGCGGCCACGATGGTGATGCCAGAAATCGCGTTGGCGCCACTCATCAGGGGCGTGTGCAGTGTCGGAGGTACCTTCGAGATCAGTTCGAAGCCCAAAAAGATGGCGAGCACCAGCACCGTGATCGATGCGATCAACGCCGAGGTCGTGAGTTGAGTCAGGCAGAGGACGATCACGAGAGAATCTCCTGGATGCGTGAGTGGGTGACCTCGCCCTTGTGGCAGGCCAGGGGACCGGCGATGACTTCGTTTTCCATGTCCAGGTTGACCTGGCCCTCGTCGTTCACGAGTTCAGCCAGGAAGGTGATCAGGTTGTTGGCGTAGAGGGTGCTACAGGACTGGGCCACGGTTCCAGGAAGGTTGCTGGTGCCGATGATCGTCACCCCGTGGGCCTCGACCTCTTGGCCGGGCTCGGAGAGGGCGCAGTTGCCCCCGCTGTCGGCAGCCATGTCAACGATCACGGAGCCGGGTTTCATGCCCTCCACCACATCCGCTGGGATCAAGAGCGGCGCACGGCGGCCGGGGACCTGCGCAGTGGTGATGACACAGTCTGACGACTGAATCGCCTCCGCCATGAGCTTGGCCTGCAGGCTCTTTTGTTCGTCGGTGAGCTCCTTGGCGTAGCCGCCCTCGTCTTGCATGTCTCCGATGCCGAGATCGAACTCCACGAAACGCGCGCCTAGGCTTTCGACTTGTTCTTTGGTGTCCAAACGAATGTCGTAGCCCTCGACGATGGCACCCAAGCGGCGAGCGGTGGCGATGGCCTGCAGGCCCGCGACGCCGGCGCCCAAGATGAACACCTTGGCGGGGCGCACCGTACCGGCGGCCGTCATCATCAGCGGGAACAGCTTGGGCAGGCGCGCGGCGGCCAAGAGCACTGCCTTGTAGCCGGCCACGTTGGCCATGGAGGAGAGCACATCCATGGACTGGGCGCGCGAGATACGCGGCATCAGTTCCATGGCAAAGCAGGTCACCCCTTGCTTGGCGAGTTCGGCGATGCGCGGGGCCTGGCCCAGGGGGTCGGGCATGCAAATCAGGATCGAGTCTTTGGGCAGGCTCTCCGTGGCGGGAGGTTCTACGGCGAGGACAACGGGGCAGGCCAGGGCCTCCTCGCGCGTCCCCACGCTGGCGCCCTTGTCCCGGTAGTCGTCGTCGCTGAAGCCGCTGGCCTCACCTGCGCCACTCTCGACGAGCAGTTCCAGTCCCGCCCGTTTGAACTTGCCGAGGACCTCGGGCACGGCGGCCACCCGCTTTTCGCTAGCGGCTTCCTTGGGGACACCGACACGCATGATGATCTGCCCTTGAATGGGGCTCGGGGGAGACGAGAGAACGGAGGACTTGGAGGGCGGTGATTCTTGAGGACGCCACTCTGAAGAGCAACCTCATGGGGCTCGATTTGGAGACTCGGCGACGGGCAGAAGTCCGTAGGCGGCGCGAATTTCTCGTGGCGGGGGAGGTCCAGCCACCTCGTGCGGTCTCAGCGCAGGGAATACACCTCGATCAGTGGGCCAAGCCGCTCCAGCTCCCAGAGCCGGCGCTTGGCGTCCACTCCGAAGTAATACTCCAGGCCCATGTCCTCCAAATCCGGGTCACCAAAGGGCGAGATGCGTGCCACGAGTGTGCCCCCGCGTGCAAGGATCGCCTCACGAGCGATGCGCGGCAGATCAGCGTCCACATAGCCTTCGATGCTGACTCCGTAGGGGGAGACCATGGCGTAGTCCGGGTTCCAGCCCTCCAGCAACTTGGCGTACTCTGCCGCTGGATCCTCTGCGGAGATCACCCCAAACATGTTCTTCTTGTTGGGGTAGTGCAGCTTGTAAGCGGGTACCGGCGTTCCGGGTGGCCAGAACCTACGCTGGTAGTTGCGCCATGAAATGGCAGCCCGGCGGGCCCACACGCCGTATAGATTCCCCTGCCGCACGGGGATGTCGGTCATGTTGGCCAGCGAAACGGTAGACCCGCGGGGCGGGACGTTTTGGGCCAACCAATCAGCAGCCTGCGAATAGGTGTCCGGCCGCGTGCGCAAGACCGCCAGACGAGAAGAGGTTACGACGGGAAGGGTCAGGGCCAGGAGTGTCACCAGTGCAACGGCCAGCGGGTTCCCAATCAGGCGGCCAAGCTTGGATGCAACAAACGCTGCTGCTGCTGTGGCCACGAGCGCAAGGTGCGGCAAGAGGGGCAAGAAGAAGCGCTCCTTGCTGCCGACGTACATACCGAGGACGAAGAGAGTCGGGAGACCGTGTGCAGCGACGACTAGCAAGTCGCGTTTCCGCTCGGTAGAGAGGACGATCCGACCGGTTCGAATCCCCCCTGTGCGCGAGAGGAGCATCAACGCTCCCAAAAGACTGAGCACGAACAGCGCGGGGTCGTAGGAACGCAGGCAACGCACGAGACTGACGAATCCCTCGCCCTTGAAGTAATTCAAGTAGATGCGGTGGGAGCCAATTTGAATCGAAGGCATGTCGGCGGCGGACTCACTCCCGGCACCGGACTCGACGCGGCTGTTCGGATCCCGCAGGCGCATGCTCCCGCGCACGCCGGCCCCGCGCCAATCCTCCCCCATCCCGAGCTCTTCCATCACGTCGGCCTGCCGCCCACCCTCTCGCAGAGCATCGGCTTCGGCCGGCCAATACGCCCAGGTGCCCATCGCGCCAATCAAGACCAGCCCAAGCAGCGAGCGGTAGAGACTTGCGCGGCCAAATTGACGTGCCGCGATCCATGCGGCCACAGAGTAAGGAACAAGCGCGGCCAGTCCCGTGTGCATGCACGACACACACACACCTGTCGCAAGGGCTGCGAGCAACTGCGCCGCCCAGCCCCCACTGCGCGTTAGGCGTAGAGCCGCCAACATGGCGCCCACTCCTGCGGCCGCAACCAGTGCATGCGGGCGCGCTTGCACGGAGTAACACAGCAGAAGAGGACACACCCCCATCAAGGCCGCAGCGAACACGGACCAACCGGGCGCGAAAAAACGTCTCGCAAGCAAGAAGGTGCCCGGGATCAAGAGCCAGGCCAGGAGGGTCAAGAATTTTCGAGCTCTCAAGAAGGGCAGGGCCGCGTTCTCGAGGTGCACATCCAAGGCGAGTGCCGGATCCAGATCCTTCACAGGCCCGCCTGCAACAGCGTCGTTGAGCACGATTGGCAGGAAGGGATACTTGCCGCGGAACGGGCCGCCCGGGTGATCTTGACTCAGATGGACAATCTGACCATCCGGTTCATTCTTGTGGGGTAGTAGGTGCCCGATGCCCGTCCAGCGCAGACCCAGGGAGAGGGCGAACACCAAGGCCAGGCCCAAGAGGACGCCGCGCGGGGTCCCGTTCCCGGGTTCGTCAGAGGCTAGGGCAGGATCCACGGTGAAAGGTACCGCACTCAGGAAAACAGGTAGTCGCTCGACTCCGACCAGGCGGCATAGCGGTACATCGGCAAGAGGCGTTCGAGTTCGGCCAACAGAATACCGGGGACCTCTTCGCCCAGAGCCGCCTCACGGGCGGGACCTTCGGCAGGAACCGGCCAGCGCCGGTCGATCACGAGTTGGTGCTCGCCAGGGGTGTAGTGCCGCAAGAACTCCGTCAACTGGTCGACTGTCAGCTCTCCACAGGGCCACTCCCCACGCCAGTCGTGCAGCCGCAGTTGGAAGCCATCCAATTCATTGAGCAACGCGAGCCAGGGCTCGAGTCCTTCCTTGGCGACGCGTTTGATCAGGTTTTGACCGTCGTACCAGGCATCCACGTGGATTCGAAGGGAGACCTCCAACTGCTGCTGCTCCACGGCCACGCACAGGTAGGCGTTGCGGTAGGCCGAATCCAAGTCCTTGGCCAGGTCGCGCCCGAGCACCTTGCGCAGGCGAGTCTTCTCCACCTTGGGCCGCATCAGGTAGACCCAAAGGCGCGACACCTGCTTGCCGTTGAAGGCGTGCGGGTTGTGCAGGGACGAGCGCACATCGAGGGCGACTCCCTGGTCCTTGCTGCGGGCCAGGAACTGCTTGCCCAGGGCCAGCAGCCGACGGCGGGTCACGAGGCGGCGGTCATTGGATTCCACGCTGCGCGCGTGGTCGGGGCCCAGGGCCGCGAAGTCCCACGGCTCGAACTGGACTCCCCCACTGAGGGGCTTGGGCTCGGTGGACTTCGGCATGGGGGAACGGTACAGGCTCAAGTCGAGAATCGCCTCCCCCTGTGTTACCTGGGGCGGGGTGAATTCGTCGCACTCGGCCCTGCGCCGTTAACCGACGCCACCCAAGGCGCTAAGATCGGTGACAGCGCGCTGCCCGGTTCGGACACGCCACTGCCCCATGCAATTTGCCCACTTCCAGTTTGACCCCGAGACGGATCGCATTGGCGAGGGGGCTCTGAGCGAGGTCTACCGGGCAGAGGATATGAACCTGGGGCGCACGGTCGCCCTCAAGATCCTGCGCTCGCACGCGGAGATCGATCCGCAAGCGGAACGGCGCTTCAAGCGCGAGGCCAAGCACACCTCGTCCTTGGCCCACGAGCACATCGCCACGATCTACGAGTATGGCGAGGACCAGGGCACGTCGTTCATCGCCATGGAGTTCCTCGAGGGCGAAACCCTCGACAAGGTCATCAAGGAACGCACGCTGGGATTCGAGGAGTGCCTGCGCATCGCTCAGCAGGTGACGAGCGCCTTGGAGTTGGTGCACGAAGCTGGAATCCTGCACCGCGACTTGAAACCAGGCAACGTGCTGCTGCAGCCGGACGGCAAGCTGAAGCTCCTGGATTTCGGCATCGCTCGCGCTCGCGATGAGACAGGCATCACGCAACAGGGAGTGCTGGTTGGCACGGTGCTCTACATGTCACCTGAACAGGTGCGCGGTGAGGAACTCGACCTGCGCTCGGATGTGTTCAGCGTCGGTGCCGTGCTCTATCACATCACTACCGGCACCCTGCCCTTCCCAGGGGACAACTTCCCGGAAGTGTGCATGGCCATCTTGGACGGCAAGTTCAAGCGGCCCACCGAAGTCCGGCATGGATTCCCCCAGGCTTTGGAGGACTTCCTGCTCAAGTGCCTCGAGGGCGACCCGAGTCGGCGGTTCGCCGACGCGCGGGCGGCGCACGGGGCTTTGCTGCAAGTGGCCGAGGGCCTGTCGGGGACGCGCGCCCGGTCACAGGCCAGATTACGCGGCACATTGGTGCTTGCACCTACCTCTTGTGCTCAAGACGATGCTGGCTCCTGCGCCACCATGGCTAGCGGGGTGCGCAAGGATTTGGCCTCGGCACTGTCCCGCAACAAGGATTTGAAAGTCGTCCTGGATGACGACGGTACGGCGCGCAACGGGCTGGGCGTGGACTACATCGTGGAGACGGACTTGGATGTGCAGGACCAGAAAGGTCGACTCGAGCTCACCGTGCACTTTCCGAGCGAAGATTCGGAGACAGGGACACGCGTTGTGCGCGACAGCGTTGAGTCAGAGAAAGAAAGCGAGTGGGCGTTGCAGGAGGGTCTGGTGCGTAACTCCATGCGCGTTTTACGCAAGCGATTGACGGAAGCCCCACTGCGTGCCGATGCCCTCGAGAACGAGAATACGCGAGCCGCTCTGGCCGCCACAACCCGCGGCATGGCCGTGTTGCGTAAGGGCACGACCAAGCACCTGCTGGCCGCCACGGCCAAGTTCCGCAAGGCATTGGAGTTGGATCGCTACTGCGCACAGGCGCACGCGGGGTTGGCGGAAGCCATGGTGCGCAAGTTCCTGACTTGGGATGGGGATCCCACCTTCTTGGACGAGGCGCGCGAACGGGCCAACCGAGCCATCGCGCTGGACAGCCAGTGCGCCATCGCCCACACCGTGCTGGGTTTTGCACGGCATGTTTCCGGCGCACTGGACCAAGCACAACGCGAGTACCGCCTAGCCATGCAGGTGGATCCCAACGAGTGGCTCTGCCACCGCCTGCTCGGTGCTATCCGCGCACGCTCAGGAAACTTCAAGGGCGCCGCCCCTCTGCTGCAACGGGCCATCGATCTCTTCCCCTCGCACATCGGCAGCTACGATCACCTCTACGGCGTGTTGCAACGCATGGGCCGCTACGAAATGGCGCTCGAGTGTGCTGACGCTGGCATTGCTGCGGCCCATGAACACCTACGCGAAGAGCCCGATGACATGGACGCGCGCGCACACATGGCGCTGTTGCTCGCCCGCCGGGGATCGGACGCCGCCGCCTTGAAGGCCATCGAGAAGGCTCGCGACCTGGCCCCGCGCGATGGCACGACCGCATTCCATGCGGCCTGCGTCCTCGCACTACTGGGTGATCCGCCGGCGGCCATCGAAGCCCTGCAGCTTGCCCAGGATCGCGGCTACTACATTACCAGCGAGCTGGGAACGAACTCCGATCTCGACATTCTGCGCGGTCTGCCCGAGTTTCAGGAACTGATCTAGTCACACGCCCCATGGACAGCCCTCTGATTGCCTTGGGGATCCAGACGGTCGCCCGTCAGGGGGCTCCGCACCTGGTTGAGTTGGGTGCGGTCAAAGTGATCGCCGGGGAGATCGAAGACACCTTTGACCAGTTGATCTGTCCGCCGGTTCCCATCGAGGCTGAAGCCAGCGACTGGCACGGGATCACCGAGCAGCACATCCGCGCAGCGCCGCTTGCGGCAGAGGTCCTGGCTGACTTTCAAGCTTGGGCCGCCGACGACCAGCTGGTCACCCATGACGCAGAGGACACGGCGACCACCCTGGCTTTCGAGTACGCCCGCGCGGAACTTGAGGCACCCGGTTCCGCCATCTTGGATACGCGCGCCCTCGCTCAACATCACATTCCCGAGGCTGAAGGTCACGACTTGGAGTCTTTGTGTGAGCACCTCGATCTCGAAGAAGGAGCCCAGCGCCGCGGCCTGGCGGATGCGGTGTGGTGTTGGAAGGTCCTGGAAGAGTGCTTGGATCGTCGTGGCCTTGAACAGGACTCCCTGACGGAGTGCCTGGCCTTGAGCAGCACGCCAATTACGATTCGCGGCAATTGGCCTCGAAGCCCAGCCCTCAGTTCGCGGATCAGACTACTGGAACAGGCGCGCAAGAGCTCAAGCGAGGTGGAGCTGCTCTACAGCAGTGGCGGCGCGCCGGCCAACCTGCGCGTCGTGCCCGTGTTTCTCTTCGAACGGGGAGGCAGGGGTTACATGGAGGCCGAGTGTCAGACGAGCGGGTTGCTGAAGACGTACCGCTTGGATCGCGTGCAATCGATCGGAAAGGGCAAGGCTTTTGGGTCGCACTCAGGCAGCGGACTTCAGCGGCGCAAGAGCCTGCGCTAGTCAGTGTGGGCCCCAGGTCTGCACCTGGTATTGATCGACGCGACCGGGGAATCGTGAAACGCTGTCCCCGTAGGTCGAACCGCTATTATCAATTGCGGGCCCCTCGACGGCGCGTACAGGACCTTGGGCCTGACCGCGAGTCAGCCCTTCGTCCGAGTGATTCACCCAGAGCCATACACCACCATCCCCGTCGTAGGCCCCCGTCAGGAAGAACGAATCAGAGGTATTGAGTTGGGAGAGGGGAATCGAGCCGTAGACGTAGGACCCGACTCGGGCGCCAAACCTCAAGACCGCTTCGCCCTCCCCTTCGGGATTGTGCATTTCCAAGGTGAACGCTCCGGTCTCCCCGTCACCCAGAATCTGAACCGTGCGGCCCTGCGAGAGGTCGAGGTTGCGGAAGCGGACGACAGCCGTGACGAAGTAACCGGCAGCGATCTGATTCTCGATGGTGCGCCGGGTGACGGTCGACTGGTTCTTGCGGCGCATGTACTCGACCAGGTTCGAGTCCTCAACAACGGCCCGAGCCTTGTCGACGGGATAGTCCACGGTGAGGGCGTCGGCTTCCTCACGCAGCGCGGCAACAAAGACCTCGCCCAAAGAGTCGGGAATCGTCCAGAGATTGACGCCCAGTCCCAAACCGTGGGCATGGGCGATCTTGGGGAACAGGTTGGAGTCCTGGTAGTGAAACTCGACCCCGTGAAACCCATCCCGACTAGATTGTGAAATGAGCGATTCGAAGAGTGCCAGACTCGGTGCCTGCTGCTTGCTGAACAGCTCGTTCAGCTTGACCCATGGGCGGAGTGAGTCGTAGCTCGCATCCTCCAAGGCGTCGCGGGTCAGGGTCAAGTTGTTACGAATATTGGTGAAAGACCGGATCACGACTGGTCGGCCGGCGGTTCCGTATCCGTTCTCGACCAGGTTCGACAAGAGCTGGGCGACATAGTCTTCGTCGGCGTGGGTTTCCTTGCTCTCGATGAACAGGATCTGATCCCCAGCACGCAGCGCCGGATCGGCGAGCACGGCACCAAGATGCGCGCCCTCGGTTGTGCCTTCGTCGTTGTGATCGACGTACAAGATTCCGCCCTCGCTCTTGATATCCAGCTCGATCAAGTCCGCTCCGCCCTGCTGAGCTGCATGGATAAGATCGAGGGTCGTCGCCAGGCTGCTGGCCGGATCACTCCCCACGCGGTAACAGTTGTGGGCGGAAATCGCCGCGGCATTGCCCTGTGGAGTCCGCGCAAGATCACGAGCCACTCCGTCCCAGTAGCCCCTATGCAGTCCAATGGGCCCTGAGCAGGCGGACACGAGAAGGCCCGCACCCAGGGCACATAGGACCGCGGTCTTGCTGACAATGACCGCGATGTGACTTGCGCTCTGCTCGTTCATCAGGGGCTCCAGGTTGGGATGAATGCCAAGGATACCGTTCCCAGACCTAGTCCAAAGCCCCCTTCTGCCCTTAGACTCTTTCGCTTGAATTCTGGAATCGCTCCTCCAATCCACCCTGCCCGCCCCCATGTCTCCCTCCGAATTCCGCAATCTGGCCATCGTCGCCCACGTCGACCACGGCAAGACGACCCTTGTGGACAGCATGTTCTCCTTCGTGGGCACCTTCCGCAAGAACCAGCAGGTGCAGGAAAGGGCCCTCGATTCAAACGATCAGGAACGCGAACGGGGCATCACGATTCTGGCCAAGAACACGGCCATCGAGTACGCCGGCACGCGCATCAACATCGTCGACACTCCTGGCCACGCCGACTTTGGTGGGCAAGTGGAGCGCACGTTGACCATGGCCGACGCTGTGCTGCTGTTGGTGGACGCCTTTGAAGGCCCCATGCCTCAGACGCGGTTCGTGCTATCGAAGGCCTTTGAACACGGTCTGCCTGCCTTGGTGATGATCAACAAGATCGACCGACCCGACGCGCGCGCGAGCGAGGTGCTCGACGAGGTCTTCGACCTGTTCGTGGAACTGGGCGCCGACGACGATCAGTTGGACTTCCCCGTGATCTACGGTTCCGGCCGCGATGGCTGGGCCACGCGCGATCTGGACGAAGCTAGCGACAACCTGAAGCCCTTGTTGGACATGTTGCTCGAGGAGGTACCCGCGCCACAGCTGGACTCTCAGGGCCCGGTTCAGTTTCAGGCCTCGACCCTGGACCACGACGATTTCCTGGGTCGCGTGGCGGTGGGTCGGGTGTCGCGCGGTACCTTGCGGCGAGAAGCTCGCTACGCCCTCGCCCATCCCGATCGGGACAAGGCCCCCGTCTTCCCCGTCAAAAACCTCTTCCGGTACGAGGGGCTCAAGCGCATCGCCGTCGAAGAAGTCCATGCCGGTGACATCGCCATGGTCACAGGTATCGATGAGATCGGTGTGGGGGACACCTTGTGTCCCATCGAGACCATCGAGCCACTGCCGGCCATCCCCATGGATGAGCCCACGCTCTCCATGGTGTTCTACGTCAACAACTCTCCGTTTGCCGGTCAGGAAGGTCGCTATGTGACCAGCCGCCAGATTTGGGCGCACCTGGAGAAGGCAGCCGCCCGCGACGTGGCTTTGGTTTTGTCAGAAACCTCCAGTGCGGAGGCGTTCGAGGTCAAGGGGCGCGGAGTCATGCACCTCTCCGTGCTGATCGAAAACATGCGCCGCGAGGGGTTCGAATTCAGCGTAGGCAAGCCGCACGTCATCATCAAAGAAGTCGACGGGGTGAACTGCGAGCCCGTAGAACGAGCCACGGTCGAAGTCCCGGCGGACAACGCCGGCCGCATCATCGAGTACCTCGGCCGGCGTCGCGGTGAAATGACCCACATGGATGCGGTCGGGAGTCTCTCCAAGATCGAGTTCCTGATCCCCTCGCGCGGCCTGATCGGCGCGCGCACGGCTCTCCTCACGCTAAGTCAAGGTGAGGCGATTCTGGCCCACGTGTTCGAGCGCTGGGCCCCTGACGGCGGGGTGATTCCGCGTCGTACCAACGGGGTCTTGGTGGGCGATAGGTCCGGTGAGGTCATTCCCTACGCCATCGACGGGCTGCAAGACCGCGGCGTCTTCTTCGTGGCACCGGGCACGCCCGTTTATGAAGGCATGATCGTGGGTGAGAACAACCGTGCCGAAGACTTGACCCTCAATGTCTGTCGCACGAAGAAACTCACCAACATGCGCGCTTCGGGCCGCGACGACAACGTCAAGATCGCCCCCCCACGCATCATGAGCCTCGAAGAGAGTCTCGAGTACATCGAGGACGACGAGCTGCTCGAGGTAACACCGGGCAGCTTGCGGCTACGTAAGCGCACCCTGAACGAACTCGAGCGCAAGCGCGAGCGCAAGAAGGTCAAGAGCACCGTCTGAGCGGGCGGGGCTACTTCTCGTCAGGGTCCGACTTGGCGGTTCCGACGCAGAACAGCGTAGTGTCTGTGCGAATGAACAGGCAGCCGTGGGCCGCGACCACAGAACTGCGCGCCCGCGCACCGTCCTCGCCCCCCATTTGAGCAACAGTCACGATCTCTCCTGAGCCGGCGTCCAACGCCACAACTTGAGCGTTGTGATCCATGCACCAGACGCGACCGTCCGCACCCGTCGGCGACGCCCGCCACTTGGCATCGCGCGGCATCTCTGTGGTCCACAGCACCTCGCCCGAAGCGGGGTCGATTTTCGAGAGTGCAGAGCGCAGATCACTCAACACATAGAAGTGGTCACGGTAGAACAGGGGTGTGGGCACATCGGTGGTGACGGGATTGCGACGTCCCTCGCTCTGCCACAACAGGCTCTCGTCGTTCAGCGTCCCTTTGCCGTCCAACTGGATGGCGAAGACCGGCGCACCCTTGGGTCCACAGGCCAAGGCCACGCCGCTGCCGGCGACTGCAGAGGGCACGACGCGCCACCATTGTTCGCGATGACCGGGATTCCAGGTGCCCCAACGCCAGAGCTCTGCCCCCGTGCGGGGATCGTGCCCCGTCATGATGTCCCCACCGACGACAATCAATTCCTTGCGTCCCGATGCGGTCACATTGGGGATGGCCGTGGTGTAAGCCTCTCTCGATTCCACGCGCGCCTCGGTCGGGCGAATAACGCGGAAGGCCGTCTCGCCAGAGGCCGGGTCCAAGCCCAGCAGGTACGACTCGGCCCCTTGATCTCCCTTGTCACGCACGGGTTCGTCACGTTGCAGGATGGGTAGGACCAAGCGCCCCTCCCAAAGGCTCGGAGTGGCAGAGAACGTCCACTGAAACTGGAAGTCGCCTAGATCCGCTTGCAGATTGCGACGCCAAAGTTCCTTGCCCTCCAAGTCATAGGCCACGAGATCCGCGTTGCCGAAGAAGAACACGACGCGTTCACCGTCGCAGACAGCCGACGGGGAAGCGTAGTTGCTGCGGTGGTTGATCCTGGTGGGTTCACCCTGCCCATCCGGCTGGTAGCCACTACCCGCCGAGTGCTGCCAGCGCACCTTGCCGCTCGTCCGGTCGAGACACAGGGCGACCAACTGTCCCTGCTCGATGTCCGCGGCCGTCAAAAAGACTCGCTGCCCAACGACGATTGGCGTGCTCGCGCCGGGTCCGGGCAGGGTCGCTTTCCAGAGCACGTGCTGCTCGTGGTCGAAGGTCTTGGGCAGTCCCTCGACCGCACTGGATCCGTCGTGCTGGGGCCCGCGCCAATTGGGCCAGTCTTGGGCAGGGGCCAGAGACTGGACGGCGAAAAGGAAGAGGGTCGTCAGGCAGGCACGAACAATCATGGAAGGCAACTCGGCTGGGGTCACAGGGGTCGCACTAGGACCTGGACGGAGACACCGCCCGTGGCGTCACCGAGCAGAGTCTGCCAACGACCGTTCGTCGGTGTCAGGTGCACGTGTTCGCGCAGGGTCAGATCGCGTTCGTCCGCTTGGTCCAAATAGGTAAAGAAGGGCGTCTGCACGGACCCACTCTCCGTGGCCCCGGGGTAGCTCACGGCCCCGCGCACCTTCAACTGCAATTGATCCCGCGTCGAATCCAAAACCTGAATCCAAAGGGCCAAGCCCTCGAACGAAGCAGCGATCGTAGGATCGGGGGTGGCCGAATTTCCAGCCACCTCCACGTCGTAGTCGCGCACCATCAGGCGCTCGACACCCAAGACCACGGAAGCCGAGGTCCCCTCACGCAGTGGCAAACGCACGAGCGATCCGGTGTCGCCGTCCGGGGTACGCAGTCGCAGTTCCACTTCGTACTGCTTGCTCGAAGCGCGCAGTGAGTCGAATCGCGCACGCTGGGTTTCGTGCGAGCCAGCCGAGTCGCCGCCACGACTCCCGGGGCGAGGCCAAAGCACAAGCCACGGGCCCATTTCGTCCACGTTGCTGGTGCGCGGGTTGGCCAACATGCTTTCCTTGACGAGGCCAGCACCGACCTGGGCGAAATCGACACTGAGGCGCGGGTCCGAATGGATCGGGATCAGGCCGGAGGGCCCGCCCGCGAGCAAGCCTCTGCCGCTAGCCACGACTCTGGGTGCCAGCGCGCAAGCGGGATCAGCAAACACAAGCCGTTCGCCTTGACCCAGGTCGTACTCAGACCAGGGCGAGAGCTGTCCGCCCGATTGGCGCAGAATCATGAGTTCTGTGCCATCCGAGGCCCCGGCGCGAGTGGTCACCACCAAGGCCTTGCCCGTTGGGAGCATGGCACTGAAAGCACACGAGCGGTTTGCGCTGGCCGGAGACTGCACACTCGCCGAGAGATCTGTGAACTCGGCACCGTGTTCTCCGCCCAACAGTGCCCGCATGCCCAGTTCCTTGTCGGGCGTTTGATCGAGACGCGCCCCGCGCTTGGCTATCAGTCCCAGGAGCAGCCCCCCCTCGCAGGGTGCCGCGCTCACGGTCGCGCTGAAGCCCTCGAAAAAGTCTCCCATCAACGGGTCCAGGATCACGGTGCCCTGGGCAATCTCCACGTCGAAGTCGAGCACTAGGTATCGGCGCCAACCCGCAGCGATCGACGCCGACTTCCCCGTGGAGACCTGCAGCACATGACTTGAATGACGACTGGCAGCTTCGAGCAGGCCTGGGACCTGATCGATGTCGATCAAGCTGGGCACTTCCACGCTGCCCGGAATCACCGCGAAGTCCAGCGTCAACTCCGCAGAGGCTGCGCTCACACTCCGAAAGAACTCGATTGTGTTCGCAATGTCCGCTTGTAGTTGAGCGGGACCGACGACCAGCAGGCGTCCGTCCGGTGTGTAGGTGGCTCGACAGCCTTCAGCACTGAGGCCCGCGCCATAGAGACTCTCGATCAGCCCCACAAAGTGCGAGACTCCGGAGATCCTCCCTTCGGTGAATTCTTCCTCGTCATTCTCGCTCCATCGCAAGGAAGGTAAGAGAACCTGGCCCCCGCCTTGCTGCTCAGCGAAACTCAGTCCGGCCAGGTCGTGGGAGACCATCTTGAGGTCATCTGCAGCCGAATCCTGGGCAAGAGTCCGAGCGTTCAGGCTCGTCAGAGGCTGGCCTGGAGCGAGTGCGAGAGCGAGCAGGGTGACGGTGGTCAGCATAGATTACGGTCCTTCGTATTCGAGATGGCTGGGTGCGCCGACTCGGCACTCTGCCAAGGGTAACGATTCTGCGCGGATGGACTCCGTGGGTTCCGTTCCTAGCCGCGGCGCCAACCAGGGTAACCCCTTGTGCCCAGCCTGGCCCCCCGATCCGGTTGACAGGCACAAACCCCGCTCCGTACCCTCTCCCGCCCTGGATGCGGCTGTAGCTCAGTTGGTAGAGCGTCAGCTTCCCAAGCTGAATGTCGTGGGTTCGAGTCCCATCAGCCGCTCCATCCAACTCATGCCGTGGCGCGAGAGACCAACTAGCGCCAATTGAACCCTTGGCGGATTGGAGACCGTCGCCGACCCAAGACGACTCTAGGAGCGTTCCTCGCCACCAACTCGATGGGCTGAGGTTAGGCTAGGGAGTGGCTAAGTCGCCTTCTGTCACATCTCATGAAGAGTCTCTCTCCGACACACGTATTGCTGGTCGTCGTGCTCAGCGTCGGCGTGGCAGCGTTGACTTCCACGCTGCTGCACGAGCCCCCCGCGCCAACGGCACCTGCGAAGCAGTGGCGAGACTCTGTGGCGCTTGGACAGAACCAGAAGCTGCAGGAGCAGATTCAAGAGCTGGCCGATCGCATTCAGAACTTGGAGATGCGGCCCGTGCGTGGCGAACGGCTGCCTGCCGAGACGGCCTACGATGGGGCGTTCGAGCAGGAAGTGCGAAACTGGATGGCAGAGATGGAGACTCGCAACGCTCCCTTGACCGCCAACCTACGTTCGAAGGTCGAGCAGGCCCTGGCCACGATTCGACGGGAAGAGGAACGAGCCAAGGAGCAGGTCAAGCTCCAGAGACGTGAGGATGCGATCGACCGCGCCGTGGACAAGCTCGCTCTGCAGCTAAACCTCGGGGCGGCCCAGAAGGCTGACCTGCGCACGGCCTGGGCCGCCAAGGCCGAGGCTGACGCAGACCTCACCCGCCGCTGGGAAGAGGGTGCTGACAAGTCGACGCTGGGTGATACCAAGCGCCTGAATGAGCAGAATCACCACGAGACCCTTCGCCGCATTTTCTCCCCGGACCAATACGAAAGCTATGCAGCCATCTTTGGCCGCAGCAAAAGCTCGAGCAGCGACGAAAAATAGGCCCTCAGGCTAGATCGGCAGACCCCCGTCACGGCGGGTGCGTCGTCTCTCCTCTCCCCCACGACCTTCTCCGCGTTCTCCGCGTTCTCCGCGTTCTCCGCCTTCACCGCCGTCTCCGCCAAGCATCTTCTTGCGTAGGGCTTCAAGCTTCTCGCGGCCCTCTTCGCGGCTCAGCTTGCCTGCCTTCACGGCGTCCCATATCTCCTTCTGCTGGCGAGCGAATTCTGCGCGCGGGTCGCGCTTGTCCGTCTCGCCGCTCCCGCGTCGGCCTTCGCCGGGCCCGCGACCGCCTTCGCCGCCTCGGCCGCGCTCAGCGCCCCGACCGCCGTCGCCCTCACGGCCACGAACGCCCCCGCGGCTGCGCTCCTCGCCACGACGGTGCTCTTCCCCGCGGCTGCGCTCTTCGCCACGACGGTGCTCTTCCCCGCGACTGTGCTCTTCGCTCTTGCTGTGTTCCTCGGCGGATCGCGTACGCTGAGCCATACGCTCGCGGAACGCTTTGCGCTTGGCGTCGGCTTCGGCAGGTGTCATGTCACCCATCTTCACGGCCATTTCGAGGTACTTGTGGTACTCCTCGAAGCGCGCCTCACCGGCTCCCGCCTGGCCACCGCCTCCACCGCCACTCCTGGCTGCCTCGAGGCGATGCCGGAATCCGACGAGACGTTTCTCGGCTTCTTCAGCACTGATGTTGCCCGCCTTCACTTCCGCCTCGAGTTCACGCTCCATGCGGGCGTAGGCCTCGCGCAGATCGGGAGCTTGCTGCCCACCCTTGTTCGCCTGAGCCATGCGCTCACGCATTTGGGTCAGGCGCTTGTGGGCCTCCTCCCTGCTGATCTTGCCAGACTCCACGGCGGCCATGATGTCTTTCTCCGCACGCGCGTATTCCTCACGCGGGTTCGGCCCCTGCTGACCACCGGCTGATGCTTGCCGAAGATGCTCACGCATTTGAGTCAGACGCTTCTCAGCGTCCTCTCTGCTGATGCGACCGGACTCGACGGCGGCCATGATTTCTTTCTCGGCACGTGCGAATTCCTCGCGGGTCTTGCGGGCCCGTTCCTGCTCCTGGGCCTGCTTGGCTTGGGCCACGCGCTCACGTAGGCCCTGCAATCGACGCTTGGCGTCCTCGGCGCTGATCTTGCCCGCCTTGACGGCTTCCTTCAGCTCCGCTTCAGCCCGGGCCAGATCGGCTTCGGGACCGGAGCCAGCCTCCCTCGAACGAGCGTCCTGCGCGCCCCGCTCGGTGTTTCGTGCACGCTCTCTGAGCGCCATGAGCTTCTCGCGCGCCTCTTCCCGGGTGATCTTCCCCGAGCGCACGGCTTCCTCGAGCTTGGCCCTGGCGGCCCTCATCTCCTCATCTTGGCTCCGATCCTGACGAGTGGCAGGCCGGCGGACAGGGTTTTGAGGTTGGAGGCTCGCCCCCAAAGTGGCGTTGGCTCCCGCACTTCCGACGAGCACGAGCAGGCTGGTAGCCAGGGCGGGAAGAAGGTTTTGGTTGAATGCAGTCGTCATGGAATTGCGAGGGGCTGTGGGTGGATGTTTGGACCGACCCAAACAATGCCTGAAATGGAGCGTTCTTGGGGTAGAATCGCCGGATTCCTTCTGTAAACCACACGACAATCGGGTCCCCATGCAGCACCGACTTCTCCAAACTGTCATCTTCTTGGCCGCGTGTGCCTGCTGTGCGTCCCCCAGCGCGCCTCCCGAGGAGGCCGTGCGCGAGGGATTGAACGATCGCTTCCTCGACGAGGACCTGCAGATCGATGAATGGGTCACCCGCTTCGCGCTGGAGTCACGCGAGGTGGCCTTGAGACGAGGTGAGATTCTGGAGGCCCTTGAGCTCAAACATGGGGATCGAGTCGCTGATGTGGGAGCAGGGACCGGCCTGTTCCTCGAACCGTTCTCCAAGTCTGTAGGCTCTGCGGGAACGCTGTTTGCAGTTGAGATCAGCCCACGGTTCGTGGAACACCTACGGCAGCGCTCGGAGGATGAGGCGTTGACGAATGTGCAGGTCACCCACTGCACCGAGAAGGACTGCGAGCTAGCCGAGAACTCAGTCGACTCGATTTTCATCTGCGACACCTACCACCACTTCACCTACCCCAAGACGACCCTCGCCAGCCTGCGACGTGCTCTGGCGGATGGCGGACACCTTTACGTCGTGGACTTCGAGCGCATCCCCGGGGTTTCAAGCGAGTGGCTGTTGGGTCACGTACGTGCCGACAAGGCGACCTTTCGAGCGGAGATCGAGGCGGCGGGCTTCAGGTTCGAAGAAGAGCTGAGGGTGGGCTTGAGTGAGAACTACATGCTGCGTTTCAGCCGCTGAGCGGTCCTGGCCGACTAGCGCACGCTACCCCTGCGGCGGTACTGGCGGCCGTCGATTTCGATATTCAGCTTGCCGTCTAGCCAACGCAGGAGCAGCACGCGATCAGGGGCTGTCCCTAATTCACTCAGCTGCAGTTCATCAACGGTGGCCGACCACACGCCCGCGAGATCCAGGCCCTCGACATGGGCTCGAAATCCGTTCATGTCATCAAACGCCCACCAGTCCGTGTCATCTCCGACCAGGTAGAAGTTGGACGAACTCAAGAACCCCTGCATCTGAGACGGCGAATCCAACGGCACCGGTCCCGGCGCTGGCGAGTGCGGTGAGCACGAGCCCATACCGGTGATGAGGGTCAGGAGGAGAGGGCCGAACTTCACTACCGGTCGTCGCTAGCGCGTGCCGGACGCCGCTCCAACTCGGAACCGTGGGACTCGACTTCGACGCCTTCGCGGTACAGGGCCCAGGATTGGCTCATGCGATCCACACCCTCGAAGTGAAATTCCGCGCTATGCATGTGGTTCTCATTGACCGAAGAGAGGCCGCCGCGGCCGTCGAGCGCGAAATACAGATCAGCGCCTTCTTTGGACTGAGCCACCATGCGCGGGCGATTCCCGAGAGCGCAATAGTGAACTAGCTTCAGGGCATCGTCCTCCAAGTAGTAAACGGTCATCATCTCGTGCGGCTGACCGGCGAACTGGGTCTCGACCACGACGCTGCCTGCCGCGATGGTCTGGTAGGTCAAGACGGGTTCGGCTTGACTGCCGTCCGCGGTATACCAGCTGCCTTCAAGCGCAGACAAACGGTCGAGCTGGGCTTGGGCGTGGTCACCGCTGATCCAGTGCGAGCGATTGGAGAGGGTAGAGCAAGAGGCGAGCAGTAGAGCGCAGATTGAAAGACAACGCATGGTCAGGGTCCTGGGGCCAAGGATCAACGGTCGGAGCGATCGGGGCGGTTGTTACGACGGAAGCGACGGGCGTCGGTACTGGGCCGGCCGCCTCGTTCGTTCTCGGGCAACATGAGCCACTCGGGTTCAAGGCTGTCGAGGGCGGCCTGCAACTGGGTTGCTTCGGCCCCGAGCTCCCTTTCCTTGAGTCTTGCGAGCAGAGTCTTGGCCGTTCCCACGGCGGAGAAGCCCAATCCATCCATACTTGCTGAGGCCTCCCGGCGCCGAGCGAACGAAGCCAGGACGAGCTTCAGTGCCTCCGCATCATCCCCACTCTCCATAGCCAAGCGACTGCGACCAGCCAGTGCCATCGCTACGTAGTGATCTGAGCTGGCGCGACTCGCCGGATTGACCGCCACCGCTTTCTCGTAGTGCTCAATCGCTCGGCCGTAGGCCCGTTGGGCAGCCGGCACGTCGCGAACGCGTCGGTTGTGTTCGGCCACGACGAGTGAGGCGTAGCCCGCGAACCAGTGCAAGTGCGGGGAAGCGTCTGGCTTGCTCAACATGGAATCATAGACAGCTTCCAGACCATTGAACGCACCGACGCGTTGACGCCGCAGGACGCTGGTACGCAGGCGGGCGTGCAGGTCCCATGAATCGGGAAAGCGCGCGAGCCCTTCATCCAGCACATCCTTGGCGTGGGCTCCGGCCCCGATTGCGACGAGGAAGTCGTAGTAGCGTGCAGCGTGCTCGTCCTTCCCGAAGGGGTGAACGGCCAAGAGGGCGTGCGCGGCGTGCAAGTCTGTCAACCACTCGCGCGGCCACTCCTCCTTGTCTCGGTAGGCGTTGGCAATATCGCGCTGGCGACCCGCCGCGAACAAATCGAGTACGACCATCGTGCTCCAAGTACTGGTGTCGGCTGGCATGGACCGCACGGCCAGTGCAGCGTGCTCGCGAGCCAAGCGGGTCTCCCCCAGCTCCTGCGCGGTCGCCGCGGCGATGCTGTGCACACGCCAATCATCCGCGCCCTTGTCTGCAGCCATGGCAGCGGTGCGGCGCGCGTCTTCGAGCAACAGGCGTCGGAAGCGAGGCTCATGCTGCTCCTCGACAGCCAGGCGCAAGTACGACTCGGCCAATTCAAGCAGGGCGTCGGTGTCCTGGGGCTGCGTCTCGGCTTGATCCGCGCGGCTCTGCAACTCGTCGACCAGGTCCAGCCGCCCTGTACTGTCGACCCGGTACTCGGCTCGCAGAAGCGCGGCGCTCCACTGTTCTTGGTCGATCACGTCAGAACGCTCGCCGAGTCCGCGGTGCACTTGCGCCAGGGTCTTGGCCTTGGTCGACCCAGCACCCAGGCGATCGAGGGCCTCAATTAGTGGGCCGCGTTCGGCCTCATCGGTCATGACGTCAAGCGCGTCACCGAGTAATCCCACAGCGCTGTCGGGTGCGTTCTCGGAAAGATCTTGCCAAGCCACCTGCCGCAACTCCTCGTCCTCACCAAAGAGCGCCAAGCGCAACAAATCCACTTGAGGGACCTCGGTGTTCGCCACGGCGGCCTGCAGAATCGCCCGGCGTTCCGAGCGAGTACCCTTCCGGTAGGCCTGCTCCACGAACTCGCGATCACCCACATCGCGACTGGCCGTGAGGCGCGGCGCATCGGCCAGACTCCGATCGGGCATGACCTGCTCGGGCGGGTTGCCCGTGCCCGTCATGATGGCGTGAAAGACACTCTTGGTGTCGAAGGCGTAGTAGACGTCATAGACCTCTTCGCCCGGCACCTCGCCAGCGCTCAACTCGGGTTCACGCGACAACGCGATGTGGCGCGGGGAGATGCGTTTGCCCTCGAAGTACTTCTCGTAGAGGATCGGCTCGATGGCGATGTGCTCACCGCAGGTGACGGTCCCGAACCGTGGACAGGGAATCCGCTCCCCGTGCTCGTCATGGTCATTCGGAGTGTGCCGATAGGTGGATGCGATGACACACACGTAAGGCTCGTAGAGCTTTGCCGTCTCCCGTTGGCGGTAGCGCACCCCCGCGTAGTGTTCGGAAGCGATCTCCCCATCCATGTTGACGCAAACCAGCACGCGTTTGCCCGTGGCCTCTGAGACAGCCCAGGCGTCGTCAAATGTGCGTTGCCAGGTGATCAAGCAAGGCTTGGCCCACTCCTCCGCCGTCGGGGCGCGCCACATTTCCTCCCGCTCGAGTGAGCCTTGCACGTCACCCGGGGCTTCGGGCTCTTGAGCCGCAGGGGAAGCCTCGGGCTCTTGGGCCACCGCGGGCGCGAGGAGGAACAGGCTGTTCAACAACAGGATGCGGTGAAAGACCATGGTCCCCTGAGGGTAGCACGGGCTGCGCAGTCCCGCGTCAGGCCCCGTGCGGATCGGGTAAGAACTCGCCGCTACTGGCGCTCCCACTTCACCTTCCAAGGATCGCGGGTCTTTCCCATCCACTCCCGCAGACGGTCCTGCATGGAGCTGAGAATTTCTGTGTGCTCGCCACGCGTGGCGAGGTTGGTCACCTCAAGCGGATCAGCCTGCAGGTCGTACAACTCAAACTCGGGTCGCCACAGGAAGGCCTGCACTGTGCGCGGTCCGTATTCGGCATCGGGGCCATCGGAGAGGGTGCGCTGCCAGGTGGAGGAACCCCAGAGGTCGCTGGCGAACGGAAACTCCAAGGGGTGCGCGATGTTCCAGATGAGCTTGTACTGGGACGTGCGCAGCACGCGCATTGGGTAGTACATGGTCACCTCGTGAAAAGTGTGCGACGCAAATACCTCGTCGGTCCAATCCTCGGGATCCGGTCCGCTCAGCCAGCCGGCGAAGGAGCGGCCTTGCCACCTGCTGGAACGCTCCAGATCGCAGAAGTCGGCAAGCGTGGGTGCGAAGTCAAGCAGGCTCACGCATGCTGCGATCTTGCGGCCATCGGCATGTACCCCTGGGCCCTTGGCGATGAGGGCTACGCGCAACCCAGGATCGTAGACCGTGGTCTTGGCGCCGGGGAATGCGGGTCCGTGATCGGATGTGAAGATCACGAGCGTGTTGTCGGCGGCGGGGCTGGCCTCAAGAAACTGCATCAACTGCCCGAGGCCTTGATCCACGCGTTCAACGGATTCCAAGAACTGAGCCCACTCCGCTCGGGCCTGCAGCGTGTCCGGCAACCAAGCCGGGAGCTGCAGAGAATCTAGTTCAAAGGGCGCCGACTCCACCCCCTTGCGCTCCTTGTTGCCAAAGCGATCGGGCGTTCCGGGCAGATCCCCCGCCACGCCACCGCCGCGGTGAGGATCTGAAGTGCAAAAATACAAGAAGAAGGGTTCCTCCGATTCAAGATCAAAGAGGTGCTTGCACTTCCTGGCCATGTTCACCGGGTTGCGCGCCCCGGCCGCGATGACTTCGTCAAAGGGGAAGTTCTTCTCGGGCAGGACGTGGTACTTGCCGACGCGCGCCGTGTGGTACCCGGCCTCGCTCATCACGGCGGGGAAGCTGCGGACACCATCCCGACCGATGAAGTGGTGAGCGCTGTGAGCCAGTCCGTACTGGCCATTGGAGTGGTTGTGTTCGCCGGTGAGCAGAACAGACCGACTGGGACTGCAACTTGCTGTTGTGCAGAAGGCGTTCTCGAAGATCACTCCTTCTGCGGCCAAGCGATCCATGTTGGGAGTGTGAATGTCCGGATCGCCATAGCAGCCCGCCGCAACACCCTGATCGTCAGTCACGATCAGGATGACGTTGGGCCGCGGTGCATCCTGCGGAGAATTGGCGAGAGGAACGACTAGCGCCAGATGAAGCGCCATGGGCAGTGTGAGCATTCGCGCACAGTACACGCATGCCCCGATTGTTGCTTGTGCCGCCGAGCTAGTCCTCTTCGCCGGCGCCCCCGTACCCCATCGCATCGAGCTGCGCCTGCACGGCCGAACTGGTCTGCGCCTCCTGCCCGTGAATCAGCGGCGAGTTCAAGGTCTCGAGCAGGGTACGCAAGTCGTCGAGCAACTGTTCGGGACTTCCCAGCGTGTGCAGGTTCCGCAGCTCACCCGGGTCGCGGGCCACGTCGTAGACACGCAGCACCTGTTGATCGCGTGCGTCGAGGATCCACTTGCGTCCGCGGTGCACGACGGCCAGGTCGAGTTGCTTCAGCCAAGGCCGTGACTGGTAACTGACGATAGGTGGTGTGTCGGACCCCCTGCAGAGGTTGCGCCCGATCCAATCGGGGTGCACCGCTATACCAGCGAGGTCCGTCAAGGTGCGCGGCAGGTCCACGAGACTTGCGGGTGAGGAGTCGTCGGTGGGCGCGAGATCGGGGGCCCGTACGACAAGTGGCACGAGGGCCTCTTCGTCCCACACACCTCGGCCGTGGCCAAACACGCCGTGCTCACCAAAGGACTCACCGTGGTCGCTCGTGAAAGCCACGACGCCCTGATCGAGAATCCCAGCGCGGGCGAGGGTCTGCAGAATGGAGCCAAAGGCGCGCCCCAAATCCGCCGACGCGCCTCGATACCAGCGTTCGTAGGCGCTGAAGACATCGTTCATGGGTCCCGTGACGGGATTCCCGCGCGGTAGGTCCTTGTAGGCACCAGCGATCGCCTGGGTCAGCTCGGGAATGGGCCTATCGAGGGGGTACTTGTCTCCCAGGCGAGCGCGTGTGGGTTCGTCCACGCGATACTCCTCGTGAGCTCGATAGCTTTGCACGAAGAGAAACAGCGGCCGCCCATCGTCTGCGTCCACTTCACGCTGCACAGCGGCCAGCATGCGCGGCACGTCCACTTCGCCTTCTTCGAACCACTCGAAACCCTGGGCAAAACCGAAGGGCCGTCCAACGAAGCCCCCGTCGGTCAGTGCCACCGTTCGATAACCCGCCTGCTGAAAATGCTCGGCCAGGGTCCAAGCTCCTTCCGGAAGGCGGTCCTTGAACAGGCGCACAGAAACCTGTGGCGGGTAGAGTCCGCTGAACATTGCCGCGTGACTTGGCAGGGTCCAAGTAGCAGGGGCGCGGGCATTTTGGAAACGGCGTCCGGTCGCGGCGAATTCGTTGAGGGAGGGGCAGAGATCGGGATCTCCGCCCCACGCGGCGAGGTTGTCGGCACGAAAGGTGTCGGCAAGCAGCAAGACGACATCGAGTGCGTCCGACTCCGCAAGGCGGTCCTCCGGCGGACAGAGGACGGGCTTCAAGAAGGCCGTAAATCCCGCCTGCCCTCCTTGAACCTCCAGAGTCAGAGTTCCTGCCCCAGGCTCGTTCCCCAAGAAGATGTCGAGGGCCCTGGGTTGGGGAACCGAGTCAAATGACTGCGCCTCGTCCAACACTGTCCTCCCGTTCCAGGTCGCGCGGAAGCGCGCTTCGTGCTGGGGATCGCCAACAGCCAGGATGCGCGTGCGCAGGCTCGTAGCCGCCTCGATCTCCAACTCGAAACTCGCGCTTTGTGAGGAGAGCAGGGGCACTCCCTCCACCGAGTAAGGACCCAACTCCACTCGCCAGGCCCCACTCTGACCGGACCCTAGATCGAGCGTCTCGCTCAGCCTGAACAGGTCGGGCGGAGCGGCGGAATCCTCACTCAACAAGTAGACCCATGGGCCTGCCAGCAAGAAGGCTGGCCGCGCTTTGATCTGACCCAGTAGCGAGTGCAAGTCCGCATCGAGAGCGACACCTTGCAGCGCAACTTGCTGGTGCTGATCGGAAACGGGCAGTAGGTGCTGCCGGATTTCCCGAGGAATGCCTTGCGGCGAGTGCCCCACTAATTCGGAATCAGCCCCTAGCGCCAGACCAGCGAAAGGACGGGCGGCGCGCCAGACGTTGGAGCCCATCGACTCCCAAGATCGCGGCGTCAATTCAACGGAAAAGCGAGCCCCTTCGGCCTCATTCGAAGTGATGGTCACCGGCCGGCCCTGCCACTCGAGGTCCTTGAGGTCATTCAAGGGCGGGGGAGAAAAGCCCAGGGCCAAGCGCTGATGTACTTGCCCCTGTGAATCGCTTCCACACGCCGCCAGACATGTGGCAAGACCGATCAGACAGAGCGTTCGAGAGGAATGGCCCATGAGGTTGTGAGTGTAGCAGCGCAAGACCGCACACCCCACGCGCCTATTGACCGCGACTCGGCTGAGTTCTCTCACGCCAGTAGCGATGCTGCTCGAGGGCGGCTTGCGCGGCAGCCTCGTCACCCAGGCGTGCGCAGACCTTCGACAACTTGTAGAAGGCCTCGTAGTGGGGATAGAGCTTGACGCACTCCTCCAGTCGCGCTCGGGCGGGGCCGAGCTCATCGCGGGCCAGATGCAAGTCGGCCAGGTGAGCGAGCACCTTGGCTTTCTCTCGGGGAGTATCGAACCGCTCCAGGGCCGTGATCAGGCGTGCCTCGCAGGAGACCAGTTGGCCTTCTTCGAAGTCGAGCAGGGCCAACCGGAAAGGACTGTCCCCCCCTTCCGGATACAACAGGCCGTCAGCCTCGTAGGCCCTGCGCGCTTCTTTCAAGTGGCCGGACTCTTGCAAGCAACGCCCGAAGAGGAAGAACACCTGGCGCGCCTTGGGGTAGGTCGGGCCCGCTGCCAAGGCCCTCTCGAGCCATGGCAAGGCCAGGGCGAAGTGCCCCTGTTTGTGGTGCATCCAGCCGAGGAGGAATGCGGCCTCACCGGCGGCCTCAGACTGCCACCAGCGCTCGAGTTCCGCTTGGGCTGATTTCCACCGCGCCTGACCCAGCAGCAAGCGAATCGCGGCCGCACGCTCGTCTACTGACTTGGCCGGTGGGTCCTCGGATTGAAAACGCGGCAGCGCAGCGTCCAGGCGCTGGATAGAGCCATCGGTCGCGGGAGCGCACGCCGCGAGAAGCATGAGTCCTTGCCAACATGCCAATCGGTTCATCGCGCAGGCTCCCTGTGCAGGACGTGAACCTGGTTTGCCGCCAAGTCAGCAAAGAGCTGACGTCGCCCGTCCGGCCAAAGGACTTCGACGGCATGGGAACCCGAGTCTGCGCCCAAGCCGAAGTGTGCGCGGGCAGGCGATGCACCCTGGTAGGACATGCCGCCTACCAGCCAGCGCGTCTGTTCAACGCGGGATCCCTTCTCTGGATCCAAGACCAAGCGCGCGCCCAGGCCTCCTCGATTGGTGGCGCCCTCTCTGTCGTCGATCAGTTGCACGATCATCCAGTTGCCACGCCGCGCGTCGTTGCGCAGCAGCCGCAAAGGCCCGTTGGATTCGGCCACCAAAATGTCGAGGTCGCCATCCCCGTCCAGATCCCCAAAGGCTGCCCCTCGATCGCAGTGGCTCTCCCTGAGCCAACCTGCGTCGCAAGCCGGGTTCACCCGCACGAATCGTTGGTCCACGCGTTCGTGAAGCAGGGGTTGCTGGCTGTGTTGCCAGCCCATGGACTCGGTAGTGGTCCGTGCATACACGTGGCCGTTGAACACCAACAGCTCCTCGCTCCCGTTTAGGTCCAGGTCCAGGAACGCGCAGGCCCAGCCGAGGGAGGCCATGCTCTCCAGGGCCAGGCCCATGCGCCGGCTGCGGTCTTCGAAACGCCCCGCGCCGAGGTTCACGTGCAGGGTATTGGGATCGGCCATGAAGTTCGTGCTGAACACGTCTGGCAAGCGGTCGCCATTTACATCTCCAATCGCTATCCCCATGGTCGCTTGCCCCCATCCATTCTCGTCCAGACCAATTCCCGATGACTGGCCTTCGTCTTCGAAGCGACCAGCGGGGTCCCGGCGGAAGAGGAAGTTGGCTTGGGAATCATTACCGACGATCACTTCGTTCACTCCGTCCCCATCCACGTCGATGATGCTGACGCCCAAGCCGTAGGAGGCGGGCACGTCTCGAAAGCCCCACAGGGCGCTGACCTCGCGGAACTCCCCTGCGCCCAAGTTTTCATAGACCTCGTCTGGTTCGGCAGGCAGGCCGACCGGACCTCCGAAGACGTCTGCGCCGCGGAAGCGCGTGGGCTCGGGCGGCGAACCGGGATCGAAGACGACGTAGTTGGCGACGTACAAGTCCAGGTCCCCGTCACCATCCAGGTCTCCCCAACAGGCAGCTGTGCTCCAATGGCTGGCTTCGAAGCCGGCGTCCGGTCCCAGGTGTTCGAAACGGCCATCTCCTAGGGAACGCAAGAAAACGTTTGTGCCCCAACAGGTGACAAACACGTCCTCGAAACCGTCCCCATCCACATCGGCAACCGCACAGCCAAAGCACCACGCGCGCAAGTTCAAGGCGCCTGACTGCGTGCGGTCGATGAACTTCATGCTCCCTTGATTTTCGAAGTAGCGCGCACCGGGGCCCAGAGTGGGACTCTCGAGAGTCGCTCCGTTGGGGACCAACACGTCTAGATCCCCGTCTGCGTCACTATCGAAGAGGGCCAGCGACCCGCCCTTGACTTCCAACAACTGGCTCGCGGGCGTGCGGCCCGAGGTCAAGGTCATTTCCAAACCGGCCTCACGCGTGACGTCCGTCATGGGGAACCTCTCTGCTTCGGAACAGGCCGCCAGAGCCAGTCCGGTCCCACACAGCACGCTTCCGATCAGCCCCCTCATTTCTTGACCGGCCCGCAGCGCATGAAGTAGAGGAGCGCGACGATGAGAGACGCACAGCCTCCTACGCTCATGAAGTAGGTGAGCTGATTGAAGAACTCGAGCCTAGAAATGTCAGCCGCGAAGTACTCCTTGTAGAGCAGCAGACCCACGGTGCCGGTGTAGCCCACTGCATCGGTGAGGTAGATCGCGAAGACGGCCGTTCCGGCAAAACGCGTGTAGGCCAGCAGGCGATCGAACAAGACTGAGCCGAAGGGCACGTAGGTCAGGTAGGCACCTAGCCCGACCAGGGTCATCCATGTGATCGGATCGACCCACCCTCGACTGAGCATCCAGGTAGACACTCCCATCAGAACTTGGCCGACAATCATGATTGCAAAGGCGAACATCAGGCCTAGACGATTGTCGCGTACCAGGGACAGCAAAGAGAGTGCGATGAGCATGCCAAACGCGATCGGCAATTCGGTTTGTGTGAACATGCCAGCCCGTTCACCTAGTCCCAGGTCGGTCAGAATCTCGATCCCGTAGTTGTCTCGGTAGTCGCGGTAGGCCGTCAAGAAGAAGTACATGCCCGTTAGCAGGCCCATACCCAAGCCGAATTCGCGCAGAAAAGCCCAGCGGTCCTCTGAGTCCATGCGCGAACGCAACGAGCGTTCCTCGCGGTCCGCCGTCGTGGGTGCGGGCATTTGGGACAGCATCCACACTGCCGACAGGAACGGCAGCAGAAATAGAGCCCCAGTAGCGAACGGCATCCAGTAGTCCGTCACTCCCCAGGATGTCATCAGGTAACGCCCGACGTCTTTCACAACACCGCTGGCCACGATGTAGGAACAGGACATGCCCGCCAACATGAACTCCGACGTTCGGCGGCCCTCTAGGTATAAGACGATGGTGCCCCAGACCATGCCGAGGGGTAGGCCGTTGGCGAAGATGGCCAGGACCTTGAGGGAACCGGGCAGAACGGCGAACAGCAGCAGCGAGAGCCAGGCGGCGAAGATCAGGCTCACGAGCAAGCGCGCGCGGCCCTTCACTCCGGTTTCACTGCAGACCCGCATGCCCACGTACTTCGAGATCGTGTAGCCGATGACCTGGGCGATCACATAGACGGTCTTCACATCCGTCTCTTTGCCCATGAACTGCATGCCCTCGTACGTCGCCGCCGCGAAGGGCTTGCGGAAGGCGTACATGCAGAAGTAGGTGGTGAATCCCGCAGCGATGGCGTAGAGGCTTAGGGCCCCGGGGTTCAGCCGACCGAGACGCGCTCGGAGGGCCGAAGCAGGCCGCTCAGGCTCGCCGGTGTGCTGGGAGTTCATGGGACGTCCAGTCTAGCCCGATCGCCCATGGACCTTTGCCCTTGTACGGGCAATCGACGGGACCGCGGCCGCTTTGACACCACCATTTCGTTCCCACGCCCGTTGGGGTGACTAGTACAGAAGGCGTCCCCCATCCCCTCCTGGGCCTGCTCTTCGAGCTATCCGAGAGAGTCTGCCCGCCAACCCGACGGCAACGCTAAACTGCCCCCCCGCCATTGACTTCCTACGCACTTCGCAAGCTCCCGCATCATGTCCCGCCCTTACCTTGACGACCGCCGCCGTGCCCACCATTTCCTGAACCGTTTCAGCCTTGGGCCGACGCCCGCACTGCTGGAGGAAGTCACTAAGATTGGGCCCGAGGCGTGGCTGGACAAGCAATTGGAGGGGCGCGCTCTTCCTAGCCAACGCCTGACGCGCAAGCTGATCAAACTGGGCTCCTACGCGCTCTCTAACCGTGAGGTCATGACCGAGTACTCCCTGCCCATTCCGGACACCTTGAGCAGGGAAGAGCGCAGTCGTCGACAACGGCTACGCTACGTGCCGTCCGCTGAACTGCGCGACAGCGTGTTGCTCAATGCCGTTTACGGCGACGACCAGTTCAAGGAGGTCGCCTGTGACTTCTTCCGCAACCACTTCGCGGTAGCCACCGATGTTGGTGCGGTGCGCTACTACGCCACCGAGTACGAGCGTGAGGTGATCCGGGCCAGGGTGTTCGGGACCTTCGGAGACATGCTCTCCGCGAGCGCGAAGCACCCCGCAATGTTGACCTACTTGGATAACGCCGTCTCGCGCAGGCCACCCACAAAGGCAGAACTCAGGCAAGTCGAGCTGCGGGTGCGGCAGCGAACGCGATCGCGGGAGCAGGCAGAACAGGCCAGTGACATCGCTGCCCAACGCGGCCTGAACGAGAACTACGCCCGCGAGCTGCTCGAGCTGCACACCCTAGGCGTGGACAATTACTACACCCAAGAGGATGTGGAATCGGTAGCCCGCATTCTGACCGGCTGGACGATCGAGAACGATCGGGAGAAGCCCCTGGGCTTCAGGTTCAGCGAGAGCATGCACGCGACCGGCAACAAACGCGTGTTGCGCTCGACAATCAAGGCCAACTCCAAGGAGCCGGTGGCCGAGGGCGATGAGCTGTTGGCCATGCTGGCCAAGCACAAAGGAACATCTGAGTTCATCGCCTGGAAGTTGTGTCGACACCTCATCAACGACAACCCCAACGGGGACCTGGTCGAACGCATCGCCAAGGTGTTCCGCAAGAGCAAGGGGGATCTACCCGAGGTGTACCGTGCGATCGCGAGCGACGAGGAGTTCTACGCTCCGCAGAACATCCGGGCCAAGTTCAAGAGGCCCTTTGAGTTCGTGGTCTCGGCGTTGAGAGCCACCGACGCTGAGATTGATGACTGTTCAAGCATACACTCCGCATTGAATGCCATGAACGAACAGCTGTATCTGTGCAAGGACCCCACCGGGTACTACGACCAGGCTGAGGCCTGGCTCGATCCGGGAGCCTTCGCCGTGCGCTGGAAGTTCTCCAGAGATCTCCTGCGCGGCAAGATCAGCGGCGTCAAGGTTTCGCAGGGTATCTACAAGGAACTCGAAGCCCACGAGCCGCCTACCTGGAATGGTCTGCTGCTCGAACGCTTCCTGCCCTCCGGTGCCGGCGGGGAAACCCGAGCTGCACTCGGCAAGACCCTGCGCGAGTATATCGACCTGGGCTACAACAAGCATGTGGAAGAACTCGCCCCGGACCTGATCAGCATCATTCTCGGCTCGCCCGATTTCCAAAAGCAGTAAAGCGCGCACTCCCACCACGGATCTATTGCCATGACTCTCAACTCCATCAGCCGTCGCCGCCTGCTCCAGACAACGGGTGTCGGTCTAGCTAGCCTGCCCCTGGCTTCACTCGACAGCGTCAGTGCCGCCTGCCTGGCACCCAAGGGCAAGGACGACCCTCTTCCCGCAGTGGTCAGCATCTTCCTGCGGGGTGGCGCCGACGCCATGAACATCGTCGTGCCCTACGGCACCAAACGCTATTACGACATCCGGCCTACCCTTGCCATCGCGCCGCCCAAGAGCGACGGTGGTGCGCTCAAACTGGACAAGCAGTTTGGTCTGCACCCGGCCTTGTCGGACTTGATGCCGTTCTGGGAAGCCGAACAGCTCGCGCCGATCGTGTGTGTGGGCTCGCCGCACTCCACGCGCAGCCATTTCGACGCCCAAGACTTCATGGAGCGCGCGGCGCCCGGGCTGCGCACGATCCACGACGGCTGGCTGAACCGCTACCTGGCCCTCTCTCACGACGCGCGCAAGCCGCGCCGTGGCGAAGTCGAGAAGGCCAACATCCTGCGGGCCCTCGCCATGCAGGGATTGTTGCCGCGCTCTCTGCGGGGTCCGCACGCAGTGCTGGCCGTGCCTTCGAGGCGCGTGCTCAATGACGACGACACGCTCGCCATGTTCGGGCCGCTGTACGGAACCATGGAAGATGATGGCATGGACATGGGCGAGGTCTCGCGCGCTGAGACCAAGGGCGGGATCGTGTACGAGACCGGGCGCAACACGATGGCCACGATGAAGCGCTTCCGCGAACTCGTTGAGAGTTCGGATGGCCCGGATGGGGTGACTTACCCTGGAGGTTCTCTGGGAGACAAGCTCAAGGATGTGGCTCGGGTGATTCGCGCCAACGAGGGACTCGAAGTCGCGGCACTAGACATTGGAGGCTGGGACACGCACTCCAGCCAGGGCGGGAGCGAGGGCAACATGGCCAACCGACTGGCGAACTTGGGCGGCTCGTTGGCCGCATTCATGAAGGACCTGGGCCCGCACCTCGAAAACACGACGGTCATGGTCATGACTGAGTTCGGACGCACCTGCCGCGAGAACGGCAACTACGGAACTGACCATGGTCACGGCGGCATGATGCTTGTGATGGGCGGCGGCGTGAAAGGCGGCAAGGTGCTCGGCAAGTGGAAGGGGCTGGAAGATGACGCCCTGTACCAGGCCCGGGACCTTGACGTGACCACAGACTTCCGCGACGTGTTCAACGAGGTCCTGACGAAGCACATGAACTTCGAGTTACCTCGCGACTTCTTCCCCGGATACAAGCCTGGCAAGCTGAAAGGGTTGATGAGCTAGGCGCCCAGCCGAGGGGCCAGGATATGGCCAGAACACCTGCGGGCGTGGATCCCAGGACTCGCTGAGTCTGGGGGAACCGATTCGTTGCCCCGCTCGTCGGACTTATCTGGCAACCTTCTCGTGCCGCCTGGGTCGATCCCAGGAACTCGCGCAGTCTTTTCTCTTGGTCCTATCCAGGGCCGCCACAGATCCCCAATCCCATGCAGCTCCGCATCAATCAATACACCTTGGCCCCCCTCGCCCTCCTTGGCGCCCTGTGCACGTCGAGCCTTGCCCAGGAGGCCCCGCCCCCCTCGATCCCCGTCAGCTACGCCTATGACACGGGTTGGGTGGAGAATCGTTCCTCCAGTCGCATCGTTACGATTTCCTTCACGGTTTATCAGCCCCAAGCCGAGTGGATGCGCTTGTACTTCGAGGACATTCACCTGGGGCGCAACCCGCAAGTTCCCGGTCAGGGCTCGATCCTGCGCCTCACGTCATTTCTGGACGGTGCGGTCCAGGAACTGAACACGACCCACGTCGATCAGTGGCAAAAGTCGACGGCGTACTTCAATGGTGATTCTGTGCAGGTTGAGGTCTTGGCCGACCCGGGGACAAGCTCGCGACTCGTCATGCGCGCCTTGGACATGGGTCTAGCCCCCGCTGACGACCCAAGCCAATGCGGGTCTACGGACGACCGAGTCCCTTCCTCAGATCCCCGCGCAGCGAGACTTCTGCCCATCGGTTGCACGGGCTGGCTGATCAATGACTGTGCACACTGTTTCCTGACCGCAGGACACTGCACGTCCGGAGTCTCGGTGGCCCAATTCAACGTGCCCAACTCCAACTCCAATGGCAGCCTCAACAATCCGCCACCGCAGGATCAATACGCCGTCGATTCCGCCTCTATTCAGAGCAACGGTGGGCAGGGTGTTGGCAACGACTGGGGTTACTTCGGGACGTTTCCCAATAGCACCACGGGCCTGACGGCATTCCAAGCGCAAGGCTCGGCATTCAACCTCCTCAACCCTCCGGGCACGAGCAACAACACGATCCGTATCACCGGATATGGCGTCGACAGCGGTGTGCGCAACCAGACCCAGCAGACCCATGTGGGTCCGTTCGTCGTGTCAAGCGGCACGACCGTGGGCTACCGCACGGATACCCAGGGCGGCAACTCCGGCTCGCCTGTGATCTGGGAGCAGAGTGGCGACGCGATCGGCATTCACACCCATGGTGGGTGTACCAGTTCCGGTGGAAACAACTGGGGTACGGGCATCAACCACTCGGCCCTGCAAAACGCGTTGGCTTCGCCCAAGGGCATTTGCGCCGCAGGCAGTTCTATCTTCTCAGATGGCTTCGAGAGCGGCGACTACCTCGGCGGTAGTTGGGTTGTGCGGAACAAGAAAGCCAAGATTCGCAGCGGCGCGGCCAAGACAGGCAATTGGGGCGCTCGAATCAAACGCAAGTCATGGATTGAACGCGCCGTGGACACCACGGGACTCTCCAATATCCACGTGTCCTATTGGCGCAAGACCAAGAACCTGGTGAGTGGTGAACGCCTGCGCGTCCAGTGGTGGGATGGCGCACAATGGACCACCCTCGAAGATGTGACAGACACGACATGGGGTCAGGGTTCTTTCAACTTGCCTGCCTCAGCGGACAACAATCCCAACTTCAAGCTCCGCTTCCGGGGCAACTCTGCCCAGAAAAAGGGCTGGGGAGATGTGGATGACGTGAGCGTGTCCTCGTGTAACTGAAAGACTCAGCGACCGAGGTTGGCTTGATCGCAGCCGAACCGGGTTTTCCGGTTCGGCTGTTTGCTTTGGGCCCAACGGGCGGGTGCTGGGCCTCACCTTCACTCATCCAGAACGAGATCCTCAGCCCCGCCTCCTTGCCCCTGGGCTAGGATGGACTCCGATTCACCCACTCAGCCCACGAACACGTCACGCAAGAGATACGGTGACGACCTGAAGGAATCCCCCATGCACCTTAGCCGTCGCCAGATCTTGCCGATCCTCGCCTGCCTGACCACTCTCGGAGTCCATGCCCAAGAGAATGAAAGCGAGGCTGAGCTGCTCGCCCGTGCGAGAGGCATCCACAGTCGCGTGCTGACCCTCGACACGCACAAGGACATTTCCTCGGACCTCGCCTCCGAGGAGATCCCCAGCGATGAGAAAGAACGCGAGCGCTTCCTCTTACGTACGGATCCCACACTCGAGGGTCCGAACCAAGTGGACTTCCCCAAGATGCGCTCCGGAGGGCTCGACGCTGCGTTCTTCATCGTCTACGTGGGGCAGGGGTCCTTGGACGAGGAGGGCTTCGCGCGGGCGGCCAAGCAGGCGCAGGACAAATTCGATGCCATCCACCGCATGGCCCGTCGATTCTCCGATCACATCGGGCTGGCGCGCACGCCTGACGATGTGGAGCGCATCCACAAGCAGGGCAGGCTCGTGGCCTGCATCGGCATCGAGAACGGCTACGCGATGGGCACGGATATCTCGCGCATCGCGAAGTTTCACCGCATGGGTGCGCGCTACATGAGCATCGCCCACAACGGACACAGTCAGCTCGGTGATTCGCATACGCCCGCGGAACCGTTGCACGGTGGACTGACTGAATTGGGTCGCGGTGCCATCGCGGAGCTCAATCGCGTCGGCATCATGGTGGACGTTTCGCACGCCTCGAAGAAGACGATGATGCAGGCGGTGGCCCACTCGAAGGCGCCGGTCCTGGCTTCCCATTCGGCTGTCGATGGGATCTTCCCGCACGGCCGGAACTTGGACGACGAACAATTGCGCGCCCTAGCCGCCAAGGGTGGCGTCATTCAGATTGTGGCCTTCAAGAGTTACGTCAAGGGTGACGACGCCCGGCGCGAGGCCATCGCCGAGTTGCGCAAGGAGTTGAACTACCCGCGACGGCGTAGTGGTGAGCCCATTTCTGATTCGCCCGAGGCCATTGAGACAAGGCGTCTATTCCGGGAAGGAGTCGCCGCTATCGAAGCAGCGCACCCACCAGCCAACGTCTCGGACTTCGCGGACCACATCGACTACGCCGTATCCGTCATCGGTATTGACCACGTCGCCATCAGTTCCGACTTCGACGGCGGTGGCGGAGTCAACGGCTGGAACACTGCGGCCGAGACATTCAATGTGACTTTTGAGCTCGTGCGCCGAGGCTATACCGAGGAACAGATTGGCAAGCTGTGGTCGGGGAACACCCTACGCCTTTGGCGTGAAGTGGAGGCGGTCAGCAAGCGGTTGCAGGGTGAATAGCTGCGGATCACAGACGCTCCCGGCGCGCGCCGGTGTTGCGGTCGTGTTGATCAGCCTGTTCGCTGGGTGTGGCTCCGAGTCGGAACCTGTGGTGCCCGCAGCCCCTCATCTGGACTCGACAACCGCGGCAGCAGGAGAGGTCGAGTGGACGGCGCCTCTGCATCCTGAGGTGGAGTTCTACGCGACCCACTATTCCGTCGGAGCGGTAGGGAGTGTGGGTCGTCACGAGAATTCTGACTGGCAACCCGGTTCCAAGGGCAGCAAGTTTGGCTCCTCATGCGGCCAGCCAGGAGAGGCCCAATACGGCACGATGGCCGAGTACAAGGGCACGCTTGCTGGCAGTGACCAATACGAGGTGGTGGTCTCCTACGCGGCTGAAGGCAAGAGCGCGAGCTTCACCAAAACCTACAACTATCGAGGTCAAGACATCGAATTCTGGAGCGACAGCGATTGGCGCATAGGGATGCGGCCTTCCACAGGAATCGAACCGGGCGATTGAATGGCAAGTGGGCCGCCGCGGCACCGCTCAACGCTTGGGTGAACGATCTACAAGTTCCGTCCCCACGGCCTGCGACACGACCCCGGCAAGCTTTCGCACGAGGTCCTCGTCCTTGTTGCGCTCAAGCGAAAGTCTGCGCCGCGGCTTGATCACGGCCATCGCCTCCCAGGTCGGATAGGCCTGGGAGGGTCCACGATGACCCTGTGCCGGGCTCTCAATTCTGAATCGTATTTCGATGCGTTTGACGTCATGAAACGCAAAGCAGTACTGCTCACGCGCGGGCCCCGGCCAATAGCGGGTTGAGTAGGAACCCGAGGCTTGAGAGAGATCCAAGGTCAGGACCTCGCGCCTCAAGAAGCGGTTCACGCTATAGCCGAAGAGCAGCACTCCGAGCCAGAAGAATAGAGCACCCGGCGTGCGCATCGCGCCATCTGGGCTGTAGCGGTAGAAGGCACCCCCTGCTCCTACGAACACAGCCGCCACAAGCCAGAGCAGCCATAGTCCCTGTTCACCTTCCTCACCATCTGTTCGCCTTCCAGCGAGCTGCAGGAACAGGGCGTCGTGGTGGGAAGTGCGCATGAGATGGGCCGTACCGGATTCTCGGCTCGATATTCAAAGGAGTCCGGCCCTGTGCAAGAGAAGACCCCGAGACCGTCGAGGCCCCAGGGTCTTCCCGTTGCGGAACTGCACTCCAGATCAGTCGGTCAGCGATGGACGACTGACCCGGGGTCGGACACTACTTCTTGGAGTGCTTGGCCCGCTCCTGGTGGAGTTTCTCCATGTACTTCGCCGGGCTCTTGTGGAAGGCCTTCTTGCAACGCTTGCAGCACAAACGCACGAGGCTGGTTCCGTAGAGCATGTCCACAGGAGGATCCACATCCTCTCCCACAATCACCTCGCCACTGACAATGCAGGTCTTGATGGGGTAGTGCTTCTTTTGCGTCTCAATCAAGGCCGCGTTGACGGCTTTGATTGCCTTGGACGAATCGGCGCGGACCTTTTTGGCGCAACGATCACAACAAACTCGCACGAGGCGCGTGCCCACGACGACATTGACGGGATCCTTTTCGGGATCCAAGGCCTTTCCAGTCACGGCGCACTTCTTCAGCGGATAGTGCGGCAACTGCTTCGCGATGACCGCCGCTTCGACCTGCTTGATTGCCGCCGCAGGGTTGGCCTTGGCCTTCTTCACGCAGCCCTTGCAGCAGAGACGCAGCAGGTGACCCTCAACGACCAGGTCGATGGGCTCGCCCATGCTGCCCAGCTCTTCGTGGCTGACAACGCACTTGTTCAAGGGGTAAGAGGGCAACTGATCAGCGATGACCATCTTCTCCTTGTCCGCCGCCGAGTCGTCGTGGGCGGCAGTGGCTTTGACGGGACTATCTTGCACGGCGGAGCCGGGAATCGCGGCGGCCAGGGCCAGTGAGGCGCAGGCCAGAGAGATGACGAACTTGTTCATGATTGAGTAGCCGCTATGGACGGCCCTTTGAATGGTTGTGCGAATAGTGAGCGGGGGTCCGAATGACTTCCCGAGCGAAGCAGTTTACCAGCGGCAGCCAACCTGGGGCTAGCTGGGCGGTATGGGTTGAACAATCCTTACTTGCTCGCTCATCGATCCGGGGAGGAGCGTGCCGCTGATGGGGCCTTCTTCGGTGGGACGGGCCGAGATCGGCAAGTATTCCCGGCCATGATCCGATTGAGCAAGTGGCTCAGTTCCGAGACAACTTGGGGCAATGGCTGATGGCTGAGGCAGACTCTTGGCTAAGTCACCCAGACGGAGAGGCTACTCCTCATCCCCATCCGCGTAGCCCAGTGCCTGCAGTTCCTTGAGAACCTCCGCGTCCATGTCGTCCGGAATCGAGAATGCGCCGGCCGCAGCTTCTTGGAATTGGCTTGCTCGAAGTCGCATTCTCTCAGCGATGGCGGCTGTGTTGCCCGATGAAACCGGACTCGATTCTTGTGGGTCGAGATTCAGGTCGTAGAGCGCCCGCGGTTCGGAGTCGAACACCAATTTGAACTGTCCTTCAAATACGGCGATCGGATCGGCGACTCGCTCTGAGATCTGATCCTTGACCGTTCGCGGATCGGGGATCCGAACCTCGGAGAAGTAGACGGCTTCTCCAACCGGCCCACCTCGGATTGCAGAAACCAACGACCGCCCTTGCACGGCTTCCGGACTCTCAATATCGAGCAGGTCGAGAACCGTCGGCATCAGGTCGATGACACCGACTCGCTGGCTCGCTACGAGTCCCCGCCCAGACTCTCGAGGGTCAACGATGATCAAGGGGACCTGTAGCAACTCCTGCCAGATCAATTTTCCATGCCCGTAGGCTCCGTGCTCCCCGAGCAATTGGCCGTGATCCCCTACGACGATGATGATCGTCTCCTCGAGTAGGTTTCGAGCTTTCAGCCCCTCGAGTAGCTCCCCCACGAGCAGGTCAGCGTCCATGACGCGCCCGTCATAGAGGTGCTGGATAACGCGAGCTGACCCATCTTCATCTTGCTTGAGTTTATTCAACTCGTAGAACTCAGCAACGTCAGCGCCATCCGCCAACACACCGTCGTACTCACCGAGCCGCTCCGAGGCGTAACTCGTCAGGGGATAGGGAGAGTGGGGCTCAAAGTAATGCAACCACATGAACGTGGGCCGCTTTCCCTCATCCGGCTGTCCGTCTAGGAACTCGAATGCCAGGCGGTTGACGTCCTTTCCTTCGCGCACATGTGTCTCATGGCGCCAAGGATTGGCAGGCATCTGCTCGTCACTGATTACGCCGAACCCCTGATCCAGGCCGCCGCGGGCCACCATTGCCTTGTAGCTGACGAAGGCACCCGTTGAATACCCTGCCTGCGTGAGGACTTCCGCGAGCGTCACGTGCTCTGCGCCTAGGGAGTCCCCATTCCATCGCACCCCATGAGTCCTTGGGTAGAGCCCCGTGAACATGGAGCTGTGCGACGGAAAGGTCGTAGCGATAGGTGCGATGGCGTTCTGAAATCGAATCCCGTCTCCCGCCAGCGCATCGAGATTGGGCGTCAACCCCTTCGACGACCCATAACATCCGAGCGCATCGGACCAAATAGTGTCTATGCTCAGAACCAGGACGCTCGGCCCGCTGGGTAGAGGCGGTTCATCGTTTGCAACCGTAGAACATCCGACGATCCAAACGACAGCCAAGACAGAGACCGCAAACTTCGTGCGCGGATACTACCAAGCTCGAGGCTCGACTGAGGACACCGCGCAGGGCCGGTATGAGATGCGCGCCCGGTTGTCGTTTGTCGCGCAGCGCCTTCAGAGCACGGCCGGTCTTTCTCCCCCCCTAGGTGCCTGATACACTCCGCGCGACCGACACGCTAATCGTCAAGTCGGGTTGCATCGAGTTCCGCGAACGACCAGATTCGGTCCGCGTAGCCTCTTAGCCCACCTGAATTGGTGCCCAACTGCACTCCATGGCCAGCACACTCACAGGCTTGACCCAACCGCGCTCCACGAGGGCGTACCTGCAGTTGATCGTCTACAAGGCGCGCGCGGAGTTGCGCGCACAGGTGTCCCAGTCATTCATGGGCGTTCTGTGGTGGATCGTTGAACCCCTCTTGTTCCTTGGCGCCTTCTCCATAGTCTTCACCCAGATCATCGACCGAGGGGATGAGGACTTCGTCCCATTTCTGCTCACCGGATTGGTGCCCTGGAAGTGGTTCGCGAGTTCCCTCTCGTCTGGTTGCAACAGCATCGCCTCCAACGGGGGTCTCATGCGACTGGTCTACCTTCCAAAGCACATTTACCCAGCGGTCAGCGTGGTCAATGCGACGATCAAGTTTGGGTTCGTGTTCTGCCTGCTGCTTGTCGCAGTCCTGGGTTTCGGCAAGCCGATAACCGCAGCCTGGGCACTGCTGCCCGTCATCATTGGCCTGCAATTTGTGCTGCAGCTGGGCGTCGCGATGCTGGCCGCCTCCTTGATTCCCTTCGCCAGGGACTTGCGGCTGCTGGTAGACAACTTGCTGCTGCTACTCATGTTTCTCTCGGGGGTTTTCTACCCGATATCGACGTTCGACGCGGAGTACGGATGGCTGTTCCTCATGAACCCGGTCGCCGATCTACTGAGCTGCTACCGAGCTGTTCTGCTCGACGGCACGGCGCCGAACCTACTGGCCATGGCGGTCATCGCCGCCTACGCCGTGTTCTTCTGCACGGTCGGGCATCTGACGCTCAAACGTTTCGACCGGGTCTACCCCAAGATCGTCGCGTGACGTCCTCCACCGAAGACAAGCGGCCGATCATCCGGCTCAAGAACATCGGACTCGCGTATTCGATACGCGCGGGGTTCCGCAATCGGAGCGAAGTGTGGGCGCTGAAGGACATCTCCTTCGACCTATTCAAGGGCGACTCCCTGGGTGTCATCGGAGGCAACGGCATGGGCAAGACAACCCTGCTCAAGGTACTCGCGGGAATCATCTCGCCCGACCGTGGTGTCATTGAAGCCACGGGTTGCCAAACCACCCTGCTTTCCCTCGCCCTTGGGTTCGCGCCCAATCTGTCGGGCCGCGAGAACATCCTCTTGAGCGGCATGATGATGGGCCTCGACCGGCAGGTGATCGAAGGCAAGATGGAGGGCATCATCGAGTTTTCGGAACTGGGTGAGAGCATCGACCGGCCCGTCTCCACCTACTCGTCCGGCATGAAACTGCGGCTCGGATTCGCCGTGGCTATCGAAGCCGAGGGCGATGTCTTGCTCATTGATGAGGTCTTGGGAGTCGGCGACAAGGCCTTCCAGGCCAAGTCCAGCAAAGTCCTGCACGAGATGATTCAATCTGACCGAACCGTGGTCATTGTTTCCCACTCAGTGGCGACCATTCGATCCCTCTGCGATCGAGTGGTCTGGATCCACCAAGGTGAGTCCATCTGCGCGGGCGACACCGAATCAATCCTGGCTCGATTCGAGGAAGAGTCGGCAGGTAGGACGGCCAAGCGCTGAGTGCGTTGTGATTCGACCGGCCCTTCCCTAACTGCCTTGGCGTAGGAAGCGGAGGCTGTCCGCTTTCCCTACAATCAACAAGCCCGCCTCGCCCCCACTCCCTGATGACCCGCGCCCTCCTCGTACTCGGAATGCACCGCAGTGGCACCTCTGCTGTCACGGGGGCCCTTGCCGAACTGGGCGTTCACTTGGGGTCCGAATTGATGCCGGGCAAGACGGGCGAGAACGATGGGGGATTTTTCGAGATTCCGTTCCTGGAGGAGTTTCACGATCGGGTGCTGGCCTCTTTGGGGAGGACGTGGGACGACCCTCGGCCGCTGCCAGCGGACTGGGCCGACGCCCGAGGGTGCGAGCCCTTCAAGAGTGAACTTAGGGCCTGGCTGAAGGACACCTTTGGCGATCGAGACCTGTTCGCTGTCAAGGACCCTCGCCTCTCACTCCTCTTGCCCCTGTGGTTGGCCGTGCTCGGCGACCTGGGGATCGAACCCGCGGCTATTCTCATGACAAGGCATCGAGTCGCCGTGGCAGAATCCCTGCGCAAGCGTGATGGACTCCCGCTGGAACTCGGCGGGGTACTGATCGCGGGTTATCTCATGGCGGCTGAGCGCGAGACTCGAGCCCTGCCCCGGGCGCTGGTCCCCTACGAGGAGCTGCTGGCCAATCCGGTCGGTGTCCTTGACCGCGTCGGAGCGACCCTTGGAGTTCAATGGCCGCGCACGCCGGCGGAGCGAGCGGCCGAACTGGCTGACATCCTTGATCCAAGTCTGTGCCACAACACGGCCCAGGGCGGGGAACCGGAGCTCAGTACGGGCCGTTCGCGACAGTTGCTCGCGGCAATGGATTTCGGTCTGGAACAACTAGGTGCGGGTGAGGAAGATCCTGCCCGTCAGGCGCTAGACCAAGCGCGCCTTTCATTGGAAGACCTGGTCAAGGGCATGGACCCCGACGCAATTGCCCATGCGTCTAGGCTCTACAACCGTGCCCGACAGGAACTCCGACGGCTTGAGTCCACCCTAGACGAGCGCGCGGCTCACCTTCAGGCTATCTCCGCCGATGTCGCACATCTTCGACAGGACGTGGAAGAGCAACTCGATGAGCGAACTCGCTGGCTTCGAACCCAGGGTGAGGAGATCAAGGCACTGCGAGAACGACTGGTTCGTCCGGCACGCTTCGCTCGACTGCGTCGGCTGCCCTCGCTCGCCGTGCGGGCGATGATTTCTCCACGCTGGGCAACTCAGCGGGTGCGCTACAAATTGCGTGTCCTGCGCGACCGGACCAAGTCATCGACGGAGTCACCGACCAAGTCCTGTGAATTCGAGAACCTGAGTGTCAAGCAGGTGGTCAGGCGTGTGGGCCAGTTGGCCTTTGAGCCGTGCGCGAACCCTGACGTATCTATCGTGATTCCGGTCTACGGAAAGACCGGCTTGCTGGTGCAGTGCCTGGAGTCGATCTCCAGGTTCGAGGCGGCGGCGTCCATGGAGATCCTTCTCATTGACGACGCCAGCCCTGACCCGGAGACGGCCCAATTCGCGTCGATACCCGGGCTCACCTATATGCGCAACGAATCGAATCTCGGGTTCGTTGACTCCTGCAATCGCGGCGCAAGAGAGGCTCAGGGCGAGTTCCTGGTTTTCCTCAACAGCGACACGCAGGTCACGGAGGGCTGGCTTGACCGGATGCTGGACACGTTCAGTGAGATCCCCAACGCGGGCCTCGTGGGCTCGAAGTTGCTCTACCCGGACGGGACGCTTCAAGAAGCGGGAGGCATCGTCTGGCAGGATGGCTCGGCCTGGAACTACGGCAAGGGCGAGCGCGCCACGAACCCCGACTTCAATCATGCGCGCCGAGTGGACTACTGTTCCGGAGCGTGTCTGGCGATCCCGCGAAACTTGTTCGTCGATCTCGGGTTGTTCGACCTGGAGTTTGCTCCCGGGTATTACGAAGACGCGGATCTGGCCTTCCGGGTGCGACAGGCGGGCCGCGAGGTCTGGTACCAACCTGCGGTAACGATCTACCACGTGGAAGGTGCTTCGGCCGGCCGTGATGAGAGCTCGGGCATGAAGCGCTTCCAGGTCCGCAACCGGGATCGTTTCTTGGATCGTTGGCGCCAGGAACTTCAATCCCATCGCCCCAACGGCATCCATCCCGAACTGGAACGGGACCGAGGCATCCGCGGACGGGTTCTGTTCCTCGACCACCGCACGCTGACACCCGACCAGGACTCAGGCTCCGTTCGGACCTGGAATCTGCTGCGTATCCTGCGGGACCTGGGCCAAAAGGTGACTTTCTTGCCGGAGAACCTGTTTGCCGAAGAACCCTACACCGCAAGCAAACTCGCCATGGGAATCGAGGTCGTGCATGCACCTCACATTCGGTCCGTGCGCCAGTTCTTGCGCGAGCGCGGGCACACGTTTGACGTGGTGATTGTGAGCCGCTTGTCTGTGGCGTCGCGCCAATTGCACGAGGTGAAGCAGAACTGCCCCCAGGCACGAATCCTCTACGACACGGTGGACCTGCACTTCCTGCGGCTCGAGCGAGAAGCCGAAGTGCAGGGCAGTGAAGTTCTTGGCCGCGAAGCACGAGAGACGCGCGCCCGTGAGTTGGCTCTGTGCGCCGCAGCCGATGCGACCTTGGTAGTGAGTCCCTTTGAGGAAGAGTTGCTTGGGAACCTGGCGCCTGCAGTCGAGGTCCACGTGGTGTCCAACGTGCACGAGATCCCCGGCCCGCAGACGGAGTTTGAGCAGCGTTCTGGAATCCTCTTCGTTGGAGGGTTCGAGCACCCTGCCAATGCCGATGCAGTGACTTGGTTCGCGGCAGAAGTCGTGCCCATCCTCACGAACCTGATTCCGGATTTTGTATTCCATGTGGTCGGAAGCAAGCCGACTGGGGATATCTTCAAGCTGCAGAGCGAGCACGTGATGGTTCACGGTCACGTCGCCGACTTGCTGCCCCTCATGGAGAGCTGCCGCCTCTCGGTGGCGCCGCTGAGATTCGGCGCAGGAGTCAAGGGCAAGATCAATCAAAGCCTGGCCCATGGCCTGCCCTGTGTGGCGACGACCACCGCTGTGGAGGGCATGGGTCTGGTTCACGGGACCGATGTGCTGGTAGCGGGCGACGCCCAACAGATGGCCGAATTGATCGCGGAGCTGCATGGCTCGAAGGAACTCTGGGAACGACTCTCGACCGGCGGAATAGAGAATACGCATCGACACTTCTCATTCGATGTTGCTCGGGCTGCGCTCGAAAAGGCCCTCAAATTGAGCACTCAGAAGACGAATCCCAGCGAGACCCAAGTTGACGCCCATCCGGCGATCCCCTCAAGCTCCCCGACGGACCCCGTCGGGGAAGGCACCTCCACCACTCGTTAGGCGGGACAATGGGCCGGCGCATCCTCTTCCACCACCACCTGTTCAAGAACGCGGGGACGACAGTGGATGCGTGCCTGGAACGCAGCTTCGGGGGACAATTCGTCACCTTCGATTCCGCTGTCGCGTGGCATACCTATTCGGCGAACGATGTCGCCGCCAGGATCCGCGAAGAACCGTCTGCCCAGGCTTTCTCCAGCCATCAAGTAGCGCTTCTACCTCCCGCGATCGATGGAATCGAAGTCGATCGGTTGATCTTCCTGCGTCACCCGATCGACCGTGTGCGTTCCGTCTACTCATTTGAGAGACGACAGAAAGCCGACAGTCCGGGGGCTCGCATGGCTAGCCAGACCGACCTCGCGGGGTATGTACGCTGGCGACTCGAAACAGCCGACCCGACCGTGGTGAGCGGATTTCAGACAGCGCGCCTATCGGCAGTCAGAGTCACTCCCCCAGGCGCGAGCGCCTCCCCACGCGGCACCGGACCCCAGGCTGCACTGGCGGCTCTCAAGGAGCTGGAACTCATCGGTGTGGTGGAACGATTGGATGAGAGCCTCTGCCTGCTGGAGCTGGAGCTCAAGCAGCACTGGCCAACTCTGGACCTGGCTTACATTTCGGCCAACGTTGACCCGCAGCGCGCCAATGACTTGGAGCAACGAATCGCCTCCGTTCGAGCCTCCCTACCCAGCGACCTGTGGAACAACTTGGAGGAACGGAACCGGGCCGACTTGGAGTGCCACACTATTGCTGGACAGCGTTTGGATTCGGCTATTCGGGGCACAGCAAATTTCTCGGCCCACCTCGGCGCCTTCCGCGAGCGCTGCGCTGCCCTAGCCGCCAGGAATTCATCTTGGGCTTCCCGCCTGCGACGCTCGGGTCGGAACCGTGTCGTGCCCGGCAACCCCGCCGGCTCTCAAGAACCCGACGCTGGGGCCCAGTCCTCCAGCCGGACTCCTGGCACGTCACGACCATGAGCGTTGTCGGGGGTCAATGCTCCATCCTCATCCCCGTGCACGGTGAGGCCGAGCTCGCGCTGCAATGCTTGCAGTCCATCGCCGCCTGTGAAGATGCAGCAGGAGCCCAAGTCATCGTGATTGATGACGCAAGTCCTGCGAGCGACCGCGAGAGACTGGACGGGTTCGATGGCCAAGCAGAGATTATCCATCGTGCAACACGTGGGGGGTTTGCCGCCGCCGTGCTCACTGGCCTGAAGGCCTCATCGAAAGAACGGCCATTCGTCGCCATCCTCAACAGTGACGTGGAGGTCGAACCTGGATGGCTGAGTCACCTTGTTGAGGCCTTGGACGCCAATGCCCAGCTGGGCGCCGTCGCGCCTTGCGTACTCGACCAAGCCACCCCGCCCCGCATCGATTCCGCAGGTCTGGCCTACACGCTATGCGGATGGTCCTTCCGGCGCGGCCACGGCCGGGCGATGGAGGCCCAGTGGAAAGAACCGGCTCGCGTGTTCGGCGTAACCGGGACCGCGGCGCTCCTGAGAAGACGAGCGTTGGATGACATCGGCCGACCGTTCCCTGAGGATTTCGATGGCTACTACGAGGATGTCACACTCTCATTCCGACTGCAGGAGCGCAACTGGCAATGCATGTACGTACCTACCTCCGTCGTTCATCACCGTGGTTCAGCGACCTATGCGAAGATCCCGAAGCGCAAGAGTTACTGCGTCAGTCGCAACTTGGAATTCGTGTTCTGGACGCACATTCCGTCGCGCTTCATGTTGGGAGCCTTGCCCAGGCACGTCTTCTTCTTGCTCGCGCACGCCGGGCAAGCGCTGCTGCGTGGATCACTGATTGCTCATTGCCGAGGCAAGCTCCATGCATTGCGAGGCATCGGTCGGATTCGATCGGCCCGCAGGCAGCGGCAATCTGAAGCATCGTTCTTGGCGGATAGACGAGCCACTACCAGCCTACGCTCATCCGTGGCTTGGATTCTCGGTGCGAAGTCGCAGTCGGAATGACCCGTCGACCATTGTAGGCCTCAGCGGCGGACAAGTTGTTCAACCGGTGCGGTTCAAGAACCCACCCCACACCGTGCGCCAGATGATTCGGCAATCCAGCGCCACCGACCAGTTGCGAATGTAGTAGAGATCAAAGGCCAGGCGTTCGTCGGCCGGTGACATCCCGCGCTGCCCGTTGACTTGGGCCCATCCGGTCAAGCCGGGCTTCACGCGATGCCGCAGCATGTACTTGGGAATGGACTCCTTGAAGCGTTGGACGAACACGGGTTGGGCCGGGCGTGGGCCCACGAGGCTCATGTCACCGCGGATCACGTTCCATAGTTGAGGCAACTCGTCGATGCTGACCATGCGCAGAATGCGACCGACCTTGGTGACACGTGGATCGTCCGTGATTCCCCAGACGGGACCGTCCTTCTCCGCGTCGTGCACCATCGTGCGGATCTTGTGGATCCAGAAGCGACGACCATCGAGGCCGAATCGCTCCTGCCGGTAGAAGGCGGGGCCCGGGGAGGTGAGCTTGACCAGCAGGGCGCCCAACCCGATGAGCGGCAGGGTGAAGATGAGGCCCAGGGTGGCCAGGACGAAGTCAAAGGTGCGCTTCAGCACGAGCCCCCAGCCTGCCATGGGAGACGTGTTGACGGCCAAGATCGGCATGCCTTCGAAGTCCTCAACACAACCGCCCAGCATGGAGTGCTTGTAGAGGTCGGAGACGAGGTTGATGTTGACGAGTTCTTCACCGACCTCGTTGAGGATGAGGTCCAATTGGGCCTCGACTTCCCTGGACTGGGCGATAAACACCTCATCGACGGGTCGAGTCGCCAGGATCGTTGCAAGGTCACCCACACCGCCGAGAACCGGGATTCCACCCAGTTCGTCAGGGACCGGCTCACTGCCGACTGAAATGTAACCGGCGAGTTCAACTCCCAGTTCTGGATGGCGGAACAGCTTGGCCTTGATGCTGCGCGCCAAGCCGTCGGTGCCCACAATCAATGCCGAACGGGCGTTCAGACCCCGGCGGCGTAGGTGGCGAATGAACTCGCGAAATACGACCCGCTGAGCGAGAAGAGAAACGGTCGACGTGCAAAAGAACGCGCCTAGGAAGATGCGCGAGTAGTTAGCCTTGAACACAAGCCAACTGGCGCTGACGAGGACCAAAGTGAAGAGCCCGACAGCACGACTCATGCGCAACGCCTCACCGAGGCGTGATTCCTGACGGCGGGTCCTCGTGAGTTCGAAGGCCGTGATAAAGAAGAACCACAGCGGCGCGACCAGCCACAGACCCTGGAGGTACTGCGCACGCAGGGGCACGTCAAAGTTCATGTCGAACCAACCCGTGGACCAACGCAGCTCGTACGCCCCGGCCCAGATGGCCGATAGCAATAACCCGTCGAGAATGAAGAGTACGTTGCGCCAGAACTGGACTTTCTTGTTCAGCATGGACCGACTACTTCTAAGGGCTCGGGAGTCGTCGCCTGATTCAGCACGGACTGGGGCTCTGTCGCGAGTTCAGACGGCAAACCCGTCTCCGCCTCGAGACCCTTGTGGGCGCGCCAGGCTTGAGCCACGTATTCACGGAGGCGAAGAGCGGCCACCTCGCGATCAAACGTGTGAGCATGGGCGCGCAGGACATCGGTCTTGAAGGCGTCCTTGGCCAGCTCGAAGCGGTGGATCGCTTCTTGGAGGGCCTGAGGTGTTCGTTGATAAAACAAGACACCCGTCGCAGAGTCGTCTCCCACATCTGGGCCCAAGGCTCGGATCGTCTCCAAGGACCCGCCCTGGGCCAGGGCGATGGTGGCACGGCCGGCAGCGGCGGCTTCCAATGGCGCCATGCCGAAGTCCTCCACCGCGCAGTGCACGAGAGCCCGGCAGTTCAAGTACTCCTGCCTCAGTTGGGACTCACCGATGCGACCCAAGAACTCGATGTTCGGGCCAGCTGCCTGACGCAGAGAGCGCAGCATGGGCCCCTCCCCCACAATACGCAGAGCGCGACCCGAGCGGGTGAAGGCCTCCACCGCCAACTCCACGCCTTTGTTTTCGACGAGGGCGCTGACCATCAAATAGTGGGCCCCTCCGCCCAGTGTGCCCTCGAAGAAACCGCAATCGATGGGCGGGTGGATGACGCTGGAAGAGCGGCGGTAGTACTTTCGAATACGTCGCGCGACGAATTGTGAGTTGGCGACAAAACGATCGACGCGCTTGGAGGAAGTGACATCCCAGCTGCGCATCCAGGCGAGTAGCGCAGGTGCAAAGAGGCGGTTTCTCCACTTGCTGCGAGGAAAATAATCGGGGGCCAGATCCCAGATGTAGCGCATTGGCGAGTGCACATAACTGATGTGCAATGCCTCCGGTCGGGTCAGGACCCCCTTGACGACCGCACTGCTAGAGCTAATCACCAGGTCGTAATCGCTCAAGTCCAGTGACTCGGCAGCCAGCGGCAGCAACGGAAAATAATACCGATAGTGCGTCACACCCCAGGGCATTCGTTGCAACCAAGACGTACGGATTCCTCGCCTCTCCAATTCGGGAGGCATGGAACCTGGTTGATGGACGAGGGTGAACAGGTCCGCATGTGGGTAGAGTTCGCTGAGGAGAGCGAAGACTCGCTCTCCTCCGCGGACGCTGGTCAACCAGTCATGTACAAGCGCAATTCTCATGGTGCGGTACTGAACTGCCCCGAGAGGAGACCACAAGGCCCAGGTTGCCGGCAAGGGTAGACCCACAACAGCAGTCGTTCTTGCCAGTCCGAGGGGCTATGATCCAACCCATGGCCCCTACGCCGGCTGACCCGTCCCCCGATCTGCACCCCGGCAATCGCAGCCTGACCCGCGCTTGCCTGGTGGCGATGGTGGTCGGCTGCTACTTTTCGATCGCGGCCATGCACATCTTGATGGGGCTGGCCTTCGTGAGTTGGGTTTCCAGCTCCTTGCCAGCTTCCCGTCACCCGCTGAGGGCACCGCTCATATGGCCGATGGCGGGCTACCTGACCGTCTCAGCCATCTCGGCTCTGCTGGCATGGAATCCAACCAGCACCAGGGAAGCATTTGGTTTTGCAATGCCCTTGCTGGTCTACGTCATGACCCGCGACGCGATGGCCGGACCGCGCTTGGTAAACCGTTCGGTGCAGTATGTGATCTGGGGCGGAGTGCTGGCAGCTTCCTTTGGTCTGGCTCAATCCCATTACGCAGCCCAGGGCTTTCGGATTTCAGGCAGCCTGAGCCACTACATGACGTTCTCTGGTGTCCTGCTCCTGGCCTTGATGCTCATTCTGCCGCGAGCATTGTTCGGGGCGAGCAAGCGAGAGCGCATCCCCTTGGCCGCGGGTGCCGCGATGATTCTCTGGGCACTGGTCATGACCAAGACCCGCGGGGCATGGGTAGGAATGGTGGCGGGATCGGTATCCTTGCTCAGCCTCTGGAAGCCGAAGGCCCTGTTCGTTCTTCCTCTTGTGCTGGCTGGAACGTATTTCCTGGCACCCGCTCACATCCAGGATCGCATTCGCTCCACGGTCGATTCCACGGATGACACGATCAACGAACGCCTGGTCTGGTGGAACAATGGGCTAAAGATCATCGCAGCCAACCCGGTACTGGGTGTGGGCCCGCGCATGGTGCGCAACGTGTACGACGAGTATCGCGACCCGAATGAGGAGATCGCCGACAAACGAGTCCCGGGGCATTTGCACAACAATGTCATCCAGATCGCCGCCGACCGGGGCCTCCTGGGCTTGGGCTTCTGGCTTGCCATCTGGATCGGCTGGTTTGTTCGTGTGGGACGCTCGTACAGGCGCCTTGACAAGGAAGATCGATCCACGCGCGCGGTCATCGCAGGGTGCCTCTCTGCCATGGTCGCGTTCCAGGTCATGGGACTGTTTGAATACAACATGGGCGATTCAGAGGTGGCCTTCCTGGCGCTGTTTGTGTTCGCCTTGCCGTTGGCGATTGAGGCCTATGCGGAGGAGTAATCCGCCGGCGGTGCAGAGGTAGGTTTGAGCAACATGCAATGGGTGGTGTACGTGCTCGTCTCTGATTCTGACGGGGTGACCTACGTCGGAATCACCAAGGACTTGGAGCGTCGGTTGTTGCAGCACAACGGGGAGCTGCCTGGTGGCGCACGATCGACGACCCGCGGGCGACCCTGGAAAATCGGTGCGACCTATGGGCCCTTCGCGGATCGCGGCAGGGCGCAGGAGGTCGAATACCAGGTGAAAAAGAAGCGCGGGAAGGAGCGGCTTGTGTGGGTGGAAGCCTGAGCGCCTGAAGCGGGAGACTGCGTAACCCGGGTGAGATGGATGACGTCAGCCCGGGTGGGTGGGGGCGGCGGTTGGCTCCCCCAGACGCCTGCGCGGTCGCCCCATAGATCCGGCGGCCTCAATTGGGGCCGCGAGGTCCGAGTGACCGGCTGTGACGCCGCCTCGCCCCAGATCGAGACCCTTCCGCATCCTGTTGCTTTTGGGGTCGTCTGCTAGACTCGGTTCCGAACTGACCGTGGCTCCAGGTCTATCCAATGCCGCCCATGCAACCCACACGACGCGAGATTCTGAGAGTGGGAGGTGGGTCCCTCCTCGGCCTCTCCCTCGCTGATGCCTTGGCCGCACAGGCTTGGTCATCCCCCATCAATGGTGGAGGTCCGGGCTGGGGTCGTGCAAAGGGTGTCATCCTGATTTTCCTGCAGGGTGGCCCGAGCCACCTCGATCTTTGGGATCCCAAGGACGACGTGCCCGACTCGGTGCGTAGTCCGTTCAAGACGATCGAGTCCAAGGTGCCGGGGATGGAGGTCACGGAATTGCTCCCGCGCCTGGCCGAGGTGACGGACCGCGTGACGCTTATTCGCTCGATGAGCTACTCACCCATTGGGCTTTTCAATCACACCGCAGCTCACTATCAGATGCTGACGGGTTACACGGCCGACAAGGTCAGCCCGTCGGGCCAACTCGACCCACCTTCGCCGAAGGATTTCCCGAATGTGGGCTCGAACGTTGCGCGGCTGCGCCCGCCAGAAACGGCCATGTTGCCATTCGTCATGATGCCTAGACCCTTGCAGGAATCCGGAGTGATCGGCAAGGCGGGCAACGCGGGATTCCTAGGCCGGGCTCACGACCCCTACACTCTCTACCCCTCTGGGGATGACTTCGACGAGTCCAAGATGGATCGCATTCAAGCTGCTGCACTGAGCTTGCGACCCGAACTCTCCGTGGAACGAATGGGCCGCCGCGCGAACTTGCGCAACCAGATCAATGCAGCGTCGCCCCACCTGCAGAAGGCCATCAAGGACATGAGTCTCGATGAGTACTTTGAGCAGGCCTTGGGTTTGATCCTCTCCGGCCGTGCCCGGGATGCCTTTGACCTGAGCCAGGAGTCCGACAAACTGCGCGACCGTTATGGACGCACGACCTTTGGCCAATCCTGCCTGATGGCGCGGCGGTTCATTGAAGCAGGGACGCGCTTCGTCCAGGTGAACTGGCCCAAGGTGGCCAACTCCGATCGCCACTCATGGGACGTGCACAAGGATCTCAATAAGCGCATGAAAAATGACGCTGCGCCGCGTTTCGACCCGGGCTTGGCCTCCTTGATCGAAGACATGGACGAGCGCGGGCTGCTGGAGGACAACCTAGTGGTCGTGGTCGGCGAGTTTGGGCGCAGCCCCAAGAAGGGCCTTTCCACTTCGGGCAACGACAACGATCCCGATGGACGTGATCACTGGCCCTATTGCTTCACCGCACTGGTAGCTGGAGCCGGCATCAAGCGTGGGCACGTACACGGAGAATCGGACGCCACGGGATCCGCGCCTCTGCGAGATCCAGTGCACCCCACAGATTTGCTCGCGACGATCTATCACGCCCTAGGCATCGACCCACACACCATGGTGATGAACCACCTCAACCAGCCACGCGAGTTGGTTCCTGGTGAGGCGGTCACAGAGCTCTTCGTACGATGACATTCGCCGTGTTCCTTCTGGGCTTGACTGCGGTCGCCCCGCAAGAACCTGCGGCTGACAAGGTCAGTTACGCGCGAGATGTGGCGCCCATCTTGCGCGCCCATTGTCACGGCTGCCATCAACCGGCCAAGGCCCAAGGCGACTTGGACCTGACTCGTTACGACCGATGGATGGGAAGCGAGGACGCGCTGGTCGTCCCGGGACAGCCAGGCGAGAGTCTGCTGCTCGACATGCTGATGCCCTTTGACGACGAGCCGCCCGAGATGCCCCAAGACGCCGACCCGCTCCCAGACGAAACGGTCGATCTGATTCGGCGCTGGATTGCGGAGGGTGCCGTGGACGATTCGGGGCCGGAACCCGGCCCTGCCGTCGATGCCGAGCACCCCCCTATCTACCCATGCCTGCCCGTCGTAACGAGCCTGGCCTACTCGCCGGACGGGACTCTGTTGGCTGTCGCCGGCTGGCACGAAGTCTTGCTCTATCCCGTCCAAGACCAAACCGGCCCCCCACTCGCGCGCTTGATCGGACTCTCACCTCGAATTGAGTCCCTGTGTTTCTCTCCCGACGGAACGCGCCTGGCAGTGGGTGGCGGCACTCCCGGCATGCAGGGTGAGTTGCAAGTGTGGGACATCGGCGCTCGGGAACTCACGCTCTCTGCCTTGATCACCTACGACACCCTTCGAGGACTTAGCTGGTCACCCGACGGATCTCGCATCGCGGTGGGCTGCGCCGATCGCAGCCTGCGGGTAGTCAGTGCGTCAACGGGCGAGCAGGTGCTGTATCAAGCAACCCACGAGGACTGGGTCCTCGGCACCGCGTGGTCTCTAGAAGGCGAATTTCTTGTATCGGTGAGTCGCGATCGATCCCTCAAGCTGGTCGAGGTTGCCACGTCTCAGTTCATCGACAATATCACGAGCATCACGCCCGGGGCGACCAAGGGGGGGTTGATGAGCGTGCGACGCCATCCGCACAAGGATGAACTTCTCGTCGGCGGGGCAGACGGAGTACCCAAGGCCTACCGCATGCATCGAGAAAAGAAGCGCGAGATTGGGGACGACTACAACCTATTGCGCGCTTTCCCGGCGATGTACGGGCTTATCTATCAAGTGGGCTACAGCGCCGACGCCACGCGCGTGGCAGCGGTAAGTGGGCTCGGAAGGAGGGGGGAGGTCTGCGTGGCGGATGCGGCCGAGGGCACCGAGCTCTGGCGGCACGCGTTTCCCTTTGGAGTCTACGCACTCAGCCTGCACCCGGACGGAACCCGTTTGGCTTTGGCTGGAGATGATGGCTTGGTCAGGGTGTACGCCGTCGAGGACGGCGCGCTCAAGCGCAAGTTTCCCTGCGTCCAGCTGCAAGACGTAAACCTGGAGGCAAAGTAATGCGGTTGCGTTCACTGTTCGCCATCGGACCGTTCCTGCTTCTCTCCCTTGCGCTGGCCAGTGAAGATCCGCAAGCACATGAGCCCAAGTGGGTCGACGCGCCTGAGGCGGTGGTTCTCGCTGGCCCCTATGCGTCTTCGCAACTGATCCTGACCGGAGCCAACGAAGATGGCGACCGGGTGGACTGGACCCGTTCAGCCGAACTGGTCAGCGAGCCACGCCTCGTACGCATCGATGATCACAGGTTGATTCGGCCAGTGGCGGAAGGCGTTGAGAACCTGACCTTTCGACAAGATGGGGTTGAAATCGAGGTGTCGGTGGAGGTCACCGGCCTCGAACAAACCCAGCGGGTCAGCTTCGTGCGCGATGTGGCTCCCATTCTCAGTCGCTTGGGCTGCAACGCCGGCACCTGCCACGGCACAGCTCAAGGCAAGAACGGATTCAAGCTCTCTCTGCGCGGGTACGACCCACTCGCCGACCATCTGGCGCTCACCAGCGACCTGGCTGGCAGGCGCGTCGACCGGGTATCGCCCCGCGACAGTCTCTTTCTGACCAAGTCCACCTCGCACGTGCCCCACGAAGGCGGACAGGTACTGGATCCTGACTCGGTAGCCCACAGACTGCTGCTGTCCTGGATTGAACAGGGAGCCGCACTAGTGGAAGACGACCCGCGACCGGTGTCTTTGCAGGTGGTGCCCCAAGAGGCGAGCATCCCGATGCCAGGGATGAGCCAGCAATTTGCAGTGCTAGCGACTTTCTCTGATGGCCAAACGCGAGACGTGACTGCACAGGCGTTTGTTGTGAGCGGCGACTCGGAAGTCCTCAAGTTGGATGACCGCGGTCTCGGCCAAGCGGTGCGCCGAGGAGAGGCCGCCATCCTCGTGCGCTACGAAGGTAATTACGCGGCCGCCCGGGTGGTCGTCATGGGCGATCGCAGCGGTTGGACCCGCAAGAAGGCTCCCGCCTTCAACTGGATCGACTCACTCGTGCACGCCAAGTTGCGAAGCCTGCGTAGCCAACCCGGCGAATTGTGCACGGACGCTGAATTCCTACGACGGGTGTCACTGGATCTGACCGGACGCCTGCCCGGCACGGAGGAAGTGAGGGTCTTCCTGATGGACTCTCGCCCCAGAAACGTGAAGCGATCGGAACTCATTGACCGATTATTGGGCAGTCGGGCCTATGTAGACCATTGGACAAACCGCTGGGCCAATCTGATGCAGGTCAACTCCAAGTACGTGGGCCAACAGGCGGTCACGCGTTGGCGCGATTGGATTCGACAGCAAGTGGCGAGCAACACCCCTTACGACGAGTTCGTGAATGAGTTGCTAGCCGCCAAAGGCAACACGTTCAATCGCCCACAGACTGCGTTCTGGCGTGTCCAACGGGAGCCTGACCTGGCCATGGAGTCGGTCACGCAGCTTTTCTTGGGCGTACGCTTCAATTGCAACAAGTGCCACGACCATCCATTTGAGCGTTGGACACAAGACCAGCACTGGGAACTGGCTGCCTTTCTGACCCAGGTCACGCGCAAGCCGGTCCCTGCCAAGAACGGTCGTGAGAAGGACGAACTCATTGGAGATGACGGCAACGCGGAAGTTGTGAACATGCGCACGGGGGAGAACGCCGTCCCGGCATTCCCCTTCGAACACGCAGGCATGGCAGGCCCCAAGGCGCCCCGGCGAGAGCAGTTCGCGACATGGGTCACCGCCTCCGAGAACCCCTATTTTGCCCGAAACTACGCCAACCGCTTGTGGGCCTACCTGACTGGTACGGGGTTGATCGAGCCCATCGATGACATGCGAGCCGGAAACCCGCCCACGAATCCTGCCCTGCTCGAACGCCTCACAAGCGACTTCGTGGACAGTGGATTCGATGTCCGCCACATGTTGCGCTTGATCTGTAGCTCGCGCACTTACCAGCTCAGCACGCGTACCAACGAATGGAACGAAGACGATTCCGCCAACTACTCTCATGCCAAGGCTCGCAGGCTGCCGGCTGAGGTCTTATTCGACGCCATCTACCAGGCGACTGGGGCTCGACCGACTCTAAGAGGGCAGCGACCGGGTACAACCGCAGCCCAGCTTGTCGATACGACTGTCAAGACTTCTGACGGGTTCCTGGACCTCTTTGGACGGCCCCCGCGCGAGAGCATTTGCGAATGCGAACGCTCCGACGCACTGTCCTTGGGCCAAGCCCTGAACTTGGTGAACGGTCCAACGATCGCCGATGCTGTTGCCGCCCCCGGCAACGCCATCGACGAGCTGGTGACGTACGAAAGGTCCAATCAGAAGGTCCTCGAAGAACTCTACCTGCGCTTCCTCAGTCGCCCCCCGAGTGCGGAGGAGGTAGCCCAGATGCTTCGCCACTTGGATCCCATGCGGCGAGTCAATCTCGCCGCGTTGCCTCCTCAAGCGGTGGGAGCCCTGGCCACCAGCCAGGCCGCATGGGAACTCAAGATGCGTCCGAACGAGTGGATCACCCCCCCCATCATCGAAGCCCAGTCAGAAGCCGGGGCCACGATTGAGGTCGCCGAAGATGGCAGCTTTAGCGTCACAGGCGAGTCACCCGATACGGACCGAACGACGCTCCGCTTGAGAGTCGACGGGACTGGCTTCACGGGACTGCGCCTAGAGGTCCTCCCCTTGGAAACGCTCAGCGCAGGCGGGCCGGGTCGCGGGGACAACGGCAATTTCGTATTGGGCGAGATCGAGGTCATGGCGATCCCATCCTCCAACCCTCTCGGCGCTCGGCGTATCCCGCTGAAGACCGCGACGGCTGATTTTTCTCAGGACGGTTGGCCAGTAGCCCACGCAATCGACGGTAAACCGGCCACCGGTTGGGCCATCATGCCCAAGTTCGGAGAGCGACACGTTGCCGTTTTCGAAGCTGCCGAGGACTTTGGCGAGGAAGAAGGATTGCTCTTGATCGTGACGCTCGTGCAGCCCTTTGGGACGCGCCACACGATCGGCAAGGGACGCCTCTCGGTCACGCGCGCCGAACGCCCGGTTCGGCACCTCGGCCTGGACCAGGAGACCGCCACCAGTCTCCTGACAGAGGCCAGTGAGCGCACCGAGGCCCAGCTGGACCTCTTGCACAGGGCCTTCCTCAAGACGGCTCCCGAATTCGTGCAACAGCTTCGCCTGGCCAGCGCGCGTGACCTAGCTTGGGCCCTGGCAAACAGCCCTGGTTTCTTGTTCAACCGCTAGGGTCACTCCCTACCGACCAGCAGGCGTGGCGTGTGAAGGCTGGGTGAATGCTCCGCCTTGCGGCCGCTCGTGTGTCACGATGGGACCAAGGACACTTCCATGAAAAAAACCACCGCACTCCTTCTCCTGCTCCCCGCAACCGTGGCTGGCTCCTGGGCCTATTCTGATTGGCCCCAGTATCACGGTCCGAGTCATGATCGAACCGTTTCGGAGTCGATCGCCCACCGAGTCTGGGGGCAAGAGTCACCCAAGTCCGTTTGGACGGCAGAGACCCCGGCTGGCTTCAGTTCTTTCACGGTGACCGGGGGCCGCGCCTACACGCTGGTTGACCGTGCCGGCCGAGAAACGGCTGTCGCTCTGGATGCGAAGAGTGGGACCGAGGTGTGGTCCTTCCCTACAGACGAAGTCAAGTACGACCGCGGGGGAGGTGCTGGCAGTGCGGAAAACAACGGCGGAGATGGGCCGCGAACTTGTATCAGTCACCAGGATGGACGCGCCTTCATCTTGACCTCTGCCTTGCACCTGTACTGCCTCGAGGCAGAGAAAGGAGAGCTGCTGTGGGACGTGGACCTGATGGCTGACTACGGGGGACGTAACATCACGTGGCAGAACGCAGCATCCCCCCTGCTTGAGGGAGACTTGGTGTTCGTCGCGGGCGGTGGCGAAGGAGAATCCCTGTTGGCCTTCCATCAGGAGAGTGGCGCATTGGCTTGGAAGAGCCACGATGAGCGGATCACCCACGCCACGCCTATCGCCACGACAATCCACGGTGTCCGGCAAGTGATTTTCTACATGCGCTCGGGGCTCATCTCCGTGAGTCCAGGTGACGGCGAAGAGCTGTGGCGCATCGAGTACCCCTTCCGAACCTCGACCGCTGCCTCCCCCGTTGTCTACGAGGACATCGTCTATTGCTCAGCCGGCTACGGTGTCGGAGCGGGCGCCTTTCGATTGACAGAGTCCGATGGCGAGTGGTCCAGCGAGTCCATCTGGCGCAAGCGGAACCGACTCATGAATCACTGGAGCACTCCCATCTGCCGCGACGGATACCTGTACGGGATGTTCAGCTTCAAGGAATACGGTGACGGCCCCATGAAGTGCGTCGACATCCGCACGGGAGATGAACTTTGGAGTGCCGACGGGTTCGGGCCGGGTAATTGCATCCTAGTTGGAGACGACCTGGTGGCCCTCACCGATGCGGGCGAAGTGGTTCTCGTGGAAGCCACTCCCGATGCGTACACCGAGGTCTCCCGCGCTCAATTGCTGGAGGGCAAGTGCTGGTCAACTCCCGCTTTTGCTGAAGGTGACGTCTTCATTCGCAGTACCGAGGAAGGCATGCGACTGGATCTGTCCGCAAACCGCTGAGCGCGCCACGCCCTTATTTATCATTCGCCTTGGACGTGTCGGTTTCCTTGGGCCAGACGTGGTCTTCGGGACGAACGCCCTCAACAAACCTCCCGAACCCAAACTTGGAGGGTTTGAACTCTCCAACGAAGGACACCTCACTCTCCGCAGGGATTTGCTTCTCCATGCGCAAACCCCAGTAGCAAGAGTTCACCATGATGCGGCGCACGCCCACGCTTGCAAAGTCCGTAGCCGCCCCCAGAGTGGTACATGCCGTGCGCATGGCCGGTCCTTTCTCGCGAGCGATTTCCCGCACCCAAAAAACAGGCATCATGGGGGCATTCTTGGGGCCCGGCAGAATGGCGGAGTCCGGCTGCATGCCCTTTAGGACAGCGCCACGCAGCAAGACAAGCGCGTCATCGGGCAAGTCGGTGATCCCGTAGACATCCGTGTCTCCCCACACATCCTCGGCTCCGCGCAGGGTCGGATGGTCCGAGTTGTAGGGCTCGATTATGCCGCGCGTGCTCTGGGTTCCGTGGCCTCCGTGGTGGTTGACCCAGGTTTCGCCGAGGAATCGCCGACCAAAGCCCCCGGGCCATTCCTGGTTCCTAAAGGAGTACCGAGCGTACGCGCTCTCCTTGTTGCGCGAGTAGTTAAAGGCATGGGTGGCTGTGCGAATGCCAAGGATCGGTTTGCCCGCTTCGACGTAGTCCACGAAATGCTTCATGTCCGCGTCAGGCAGCTCGCGGAATCGGGTAAACAACACGACCATGTCCGCGCTGCCCAGCACCTCAAGGCCCGGGATGTGCGTCTGGTTTTTCGGATCGATGACGCCCGTTTCGGGATCGGTCGAGAAGAGAACGGTGCACCGGAAGCCGTGATGAAAGGCGAGAATCTTTCCCAGCATGGGCAAGACCTCCTCTGAACGGTATTCCTCGTCGCCGGCAATAAGAACAACGTGCTTGCCCTGCCCCGGGCCTTCGCTGCCCTCATACGTGAGTCGGAATGGCTGCGCCCCTTCAGCGTCCTGGCTGAAGCCGATGGTGGGTACGAGTACAAGAACCAGAACGGCGTTCAGGAGAAGGGCTTTCATTGTGGGTAGGGGCAAGCTTCGAGAAAAACGAATGGGAGTCCGGAAGGGGCCAGTATCCGCCTTGGAACCCACATGCGCCACCGCTAGGCTGCGAGCCACAGGGAAGTGGCGACGAGCGCTGCGCTCCTCCACCATGATCGCCGATCTCGATGATCCGGGCCTCGCTGGCCTCCCCCACTACGATGTGGTCATTGCAGGCTCCGGGCCGGCGGGCATGACGTTGGCCGCCGAACTCGGAGGCTCTGGTCTCCGCATCTGCGTGCTCGAGAGCGGCCTAGAGAAAGTCACGCGCCGCGGCGATCGATTGCGCGCGGTTCAGAGCGCTGGGATTCACATCAAAGCTCACTCGCGCGAACGGATCTTGGGCGGTGCATCCAGCACTTGGTCGGGACTCTCTAGCCCGCTGGACGATGTGGATCTGAGTACCCGTGCCTACCTCAGTCAGTCGGGCTGGCCGCTCGACAGTGAAGAGTTGGCCGGGCTCTATGGCGAAGCTTCTGAACGCTACCGCTTTCCAGATCCGGCGCTCTACGCAGCCGGTGGGTTCGTGGAATTGCGCTGCAAGGGGGATGTGGAACCAGCATGGGAGGGGCTTGACGAGAAGATCTTCTTGGCTGCCGCAAATGCGCAAGACTTCGGTCGAGAGTGGCGCTCGTGCTTCGAACAGGACGGCAGCGACTTGTTACTCGATGCCACACTCGTGGATTTTGAGTCCGAGTCGGGAAGCGTCAGCAGCGTCTTGGCCCAATCCCGCAGCGGCCGCAAGCACTCCATCCGCGGGCGCGTGTTCGTCTTGGCAACGGGCGGCATCGAGAACGCGCGGCTACTCTTGCAAGGCAATCTGGGCAACGAACACGATCAAGTGGGACGGCACATGATGAACCATCCCAAGAACTACTGTGGCATCCTCCACCTGGCTCAGCCGGTTACGGATCTGCCGTATTTTTTCGGTTGCCAGGTGGGCGAGAATGCCGGCTACGCGGGGCTGCGCCTGCCAAGTTCGGTGCAATCCGAACAAGAGCTGCTCAACTCCTACGTCCGCATGGAGCCCCTTTTTCCCTGGTCCGACAACGAAGGGGTCGAGTGCTTCGTTTTGTTCGTGAAGAAGTGCAAGGGGCTGCTGACCTTCTGGACCCAGCGCCAGAAGGGGGCCGTCATCGCCATGCGCGACTACTCCGAAACAGGAGACGATAGCGATCTATCGAATGCGCGCCGGTCCACCCTCGGGACAGCCGCTCTATCCCTGCGAGTGCTGCTTCACCTGCCGAGCGTGCTGCAGTACCTATTCTTCAGGCTGTCTGGACGATCTCCCCGGGTCAGACGGGTAAGGTTGCGCAACTTCATGGAAATGGAACCGCGCCCCGAAAACCGTGTAATGCTGGGGCAGGAACTGGATCCCAACGGCCAGCGCATACCCCACGTGCAGCACGACACGAGCCAACGTGACCGCAGGTCACTCGAGGCCCTGCACGGGGTGCTGCGCGAGGAATTTGCGCGAACCAACCTAGGGACTCTGGGCCCTGATCTGAAAGACGCCAGCCCCTGGCCAATCGACCAGGATGCCTCCCATCACATGGGGACCACTCGCATGGGAACGGACCCGCTGAAGTCCGTGGTCACGCCGCAGTGCCGAGTACATTCGGTGTCCAACCTCTACTGCGCCGGTGCTTCCGTGTTCCCGACCAGCGGTTGTGCCAATCCCACCTGGACGATCGTGGCCCTGTCCATTCGGCTTGCGCGACATCTGCGCGGGGAACTGCAAGGGAGCCGGGCTTGAGTCACACCAGCACCCCCTCCACCCGGGCCAAGTTGCGAGTCGCCGTGATCGGAGTGGGCAAACGCGTGCGCGAAGCCGTGCTGCCCGCCCTGCGCGCCATTGAAGACCACTTCGAAGTCGTTGGCCTGTATGCGCGCAGCGGCCGCAGTTTCGACGCGGCAGGGCGCCTGTGGGGCGTAGCGCCCCTGGCTGAACTAACAAACCTGCAGGCCGTAGACCTGGTCTACCTCGCTGTGGGCAAGGAGGCCGTGCCGCCGGTGCTGAAGCATCTTGCCGGCCTTGGCGCATCGGACACGGAACTCCTGATCGATACACCCGTCGTGCGTTTTCGTCATTTCCGGCACCTCAAACTACTCACGGGCTTCAGCCGCGTGGGCGTGCCGGAAGACTGCGCGTTCTTGCCCTGGATTGCTCCGGTTCAAGAGTGCCTCGCTTCAGGAGTCCTCGGGGTGCTCGACGAGTTGGTCCTGTGGAAGTCTGGTTATGCCTATCACGCGCTGGCCACGGCCAAGACGATACTCCTGGCTGAGGAGATCCAACGCGCACGTCGCATTCCAACTTCGAACGGAATGCATGAACGATCACTGGTCATGGACAACGAGGCGCGTGCCACGATCGTGGAACCCCGGGACTACGGCAGCGGTTGGATCCAAGTAATCGGCTCCAAGGGCACCCTGTGCGACCAACCACGCGAGACCTCCAGCAGCCTGCACATGGAGGTCACCGTGCAAGGCGGCTTGTGCCGGTCCATTCGCGTGGGAGACTTCGTAACGCACCTAGATGATGCCGAGGCTTCCCTGACTGGAGGTGACCCTGCCAATGCAAGCGTCATCGCTCGTCAGGAGGCGATGAAGCGTGTGGGGCTGCTGCGAGTATTGCGCGGGGTGCGCGACGGCGAATTGGGCTACGGCCTCGAATGCGGAGTCGAGGACATGGTCGTGGATTACTGGCTCGAACGCCTAGGGCGTTATCGCGCCACGCCGCTCACCCGGCCTGCGGCCCCACTCGCGCGCGCCATCTTCTCAACCCTCTCGCGCCTGGGTGGTTGAAGATGGGCCACATAATCGAAACGCTGATCATGCCCCCGGTTGGCAACCTGGTGCTGGCCCTGCTCGGATGGTTCCTCATTCGGCGTGGTCGCAAACTAGGTCGCTACTGCGTCGGGCTTGGACTTGGGTCCCTGTTACTCATGACCATGCCCGTTGTCTCTGCGGCCCTGTTGATCAGCCTGCAAACGGCCGCGCCACTGGCTCCGGATGGCCCGCTGCCCAGGGCCGATGCCATCGTGATCCTGGGCGCGGACTTCCGCTCTATCGCGCCCGAGATGGGTGGCGCAACAGTGTCGCCCCTGACTCTCGAACGACTGCACTATGGTGCCCGACTCGCGCGGCGTGGCCAGGTTCCTGTCCTGGTGACCGGGGGTCCACTGGGACCGAAAGAGCCCCCGCTTGGAGGCTTGATGCGCAGCGTGTTGCAGGACGAGTTCGGAGTCCCGGTCCGATGGACGGAACAACGCTCGCTGTCCACGCGCCAGAACGCGACGTACTCGGCCAAGATTCTTGCTGACGCAGACTGCAAGCGAATCCTGCTGGTCACCCATGCCTGGCACATGCCCCGCGCCCAACGCGCGTTCGAGCACGCCGGCCTGCAGGTTATCCCCGCCCCCATGGGCATCCACCCGTGGCCAGCCAAGGAGATCGGGTCGATCACCCCACTCTCGCGCTCCCTACTTGAAAGTACCTGGGGTGTGCACGAGTGGGTCGGTCGCCTCTGGTACGCCCTGACAGAGTGAAGCTTGAGGGCCTGGGGTCAGTCGAGCAGCCAGCGATCCCATTCCGCCTCCAAGCCACGTCTCAAGTGCACGCGCGCACCAAGGGGCTGTTGATTGATCCACTCACGGGCGGCCTCCAGGTTCAGGTAGAAGGAGTAGAACCCCGGTCCGACGACGAAGGATCGCAGAAAGCGCGACCCTGCGCCTTCGAGGAACGATTCGGATCGAGCCGCCCCCATGTGCTGAACGACTTCCGCAGACAGAGAGTCCGGAGTAACGGACCAGTCTCGGCCTACTCGCCCAACAGCTTCCGCCAGTCGATCCCCTAGTTCTGGGCCCATTCCATCTGCGGCATGTAGGGCCGCGGCCACGTCGCCCCGTGTGGCCTGCACGAGTCGTCGCCCGAGCCCGCGAACCCAATCCAGATGCTGCTCTCCACCGAGGGTCTCGACCAACTGCAGGTCCGCAGCGAAGTTCTGACTTAGACCTGACAAGCCGATGCCTGCCAGGTCCGCGAACAGGAATTCCGGATCGGGTTCATTGAATCCCGATAGCCGCCTGAGCTGACTCTCACGATCCCCAGAAAGGTGAGGCAGGATCTTGGGAACGTATCCAAGGTAGTGGTAGCCCTTCACGTTCGACAGAATCCCGAGATTCTGCAGGGGACTCCAAGGTCGTGCTTCCCCCAGTATGCCAACCGTATTCCAAAGGCCAAGGACACAGAAGGCGGCCACGCACAGGGTTCCGGCTCGTCCGGCTCGAGCGGCCAGAACGGAGGACACGAGCAAGGCCAGCACCCACAAGGGCATCATGCGCATCCAATCAAAAGCGTAGTTGTGCTCGGGCAAGATAAATCCTGACCCCACCCACGCTGCGACCCACAGCAGGGCCATGCCGGCCAGGAATCGGGCAACGAAACCGCCGCGAAGGAGGGCGAGAACAAAGACACAGGCACCCGCCAGCGGATAGACAACACGTGTCACGAGCTCCAGGCCTTCACGCCCGCCATACACCGAACGAATGAAGGTGCCTAGCAGTTCCAGCCGACTGTCCTCAGACACCAGCGACCGCCCGTGCACGTCGAACAACTCGCCGCCTACGAGCGTGCCCATCCAGATCAATGGCAAGGCACCCACCAAGAGCCCAAGCAATCCAAGAGCGCCCGCACGCGAGAAAACGATGCCCGGACGCATTACGAGCAAGGCCAAGCCAGCCCAAGCAACAAACAGCGCCATCTGATAACTGAAATACACGCCTAGCCCGGCCACAATTCCTAGGCCCATCAGTGGCCTGGTCAAGTCAGCACCCAAGTGGCTCTTCAGCAACCGTAGGCACTGGTCCAGGATCAAGACGCCGAACAGCATGGCTTCAAAGTGGATGCCCAGGCTCAGCAGACTGAGCTTCTGAGCGGCTCTCGGCCCGAAGATGAACAGCAGCCCGAACATCAGAGCTTCGCGTCGCCCACAGTGGTGGGCCAGCAGCCTCCAACCGTAGCTCATGACCAAGGCGCAGGTCAGCAGACCCAACAACTTGTGAGCCAGCAGGTTCTCGCCCACGACCAGAAACGCCAGGGCCTTCAAATGACTGATCACAAACCCACCACCCTCGTAGTAGTGGTAGGCCAATTGGTGATGCTCCACGGCCAAGTTGTCGATCATGGCCTTGGCTGCCGTGCCCTTTTCCAACTCCTCGCCGTAGAGGAAGACGTCCGCGATGGCCGCAATCATCCAACCTTTGACGAGGGTCAGTAGGGCCAGGAGCGCGTACAGGTCGCGGCGAGGTGCTGGGGTCAAGGTCATGAGGGAAGCCTAAGGATGGCGAGACCCTGCTGTGGCTTGCAAGGATCTCAATGGGTTCGGGCCACGGCTCGATATGATCCCTGCATGCCCCGCACCCCGTTGATCCTCGCTCTGGCCCTGGTCAGCTGCCGACAGGCTGACCCCGAAGGGGCAGCGAGCGACCCCGATCCGGCCCGCGCCTTCGCAGGGTCAGCCTCCTGCCTCACGTGCCACGCACAGCAGTCCGAACTCTGGGCGGGATCCCACCACGACCTGGCCATGCAGGCGGCAGAGGTGGGCACCGTGCTGGGAGATTTTGACGGCGCATCGCTGGAGCACTTCGGCAGCACGACCCACTTCACCAATCTGGACGGAGAGTACTTCGTCAGCACGCTGGGCCCTGATGGCCAGCTCCATGACTACCGCGTGGCTTGGGTCTTTGGCGTCGAACCCCTGCAGCAGTACCTGGTCGAGTTCCCGGGGGGCCGCCTGCAGACTCTGCCCGCCTGCTGGGACACGCGGCCGGCGAGTGAGGGGGGCCAACGCTGGTTCCACATTTATCCGGACGAAGCGATCCCCCCCGGCGACGAGTTGCACTGGACGGGCCCCAATCAGACCTGGAACTTCATGTGCGCGTCTTGTCACACGACGGGATTGGAGAAGGGGTATGACTCGCGCGCAGACAAGTACGAGACGACTTGGTTGGAGGATGATGTCTCGTGTGAATCCTGCCACGGTCCCGCCCAACAGCATGTGGACTGGGCCAACTCGGGTGCATCCCCGACGGTTCCAAACGGTCTGGCGATTCAGCTCTCCGACACCAACGGTGGGGTCTGGAACATGGACCCCGAAACGGGCAATGCCAAACGCTCCGTTCCCCGATCGAGTCGAGCCCAGACCGAAACCTGCGCCCGTTGCCACTCCCGCCGCAGCGTGTTGCGGGAAACTCCCGTGGACGGATCATCGTTCTTCGACAACTATCGCTTGAGCCTCTTGGATGAGGGCCTCTATCACGCCGATGGACAAATCCTGGACGAAGTCTACGTCTATGGTTCATTCCTGCAGAGCAAGATGCACGCTGAGGGAGTGACCTGCAGCAACTGTCACGATCCCCACTCCGCGCGTCTGCTGTTCGAAGGCAATGCCCTGTGTGCACAGTGCCATCTGCCCGAGAAGTACGACCAGCCTGAACATCATCACCATGCCCAGGACGGCCCCGGGTCCAGCTGCGTGGAATGCCACATGCCGACACGCACCTACATGGTTGTTGACCCGCGACGGGACCATTCGCTGCGTGTACCCCGGCCCGATCTCAGCGTTGAGTTGGGTACGCCCAATGCCTGCACGGCTTGTCACGATGACCAGTCCTCAGAGTGGGCGGCCGAGGCCGTATTGGACTGGTTTCCCACCGGTCGCAGCCAGTCACCGCACTATGCCCGAGCCCTGCACGCCGCGCGCTCTGGCACTCCCGGGGCCGGCTCCCTCCTGGCGCAGATCGCCATGAGCCCAGACGTACCGCCCATCGTACGAGCCACCGCGATCACGCACTTGCCCACATACGTGGATCAAAGCACGTTTCCTGCTCTGACAGCCAGCCTCGGCGACCCACACCCCTTGGTCCGGGCCGCCGCAGTCGACGGACTGCGAATCTTGCCCGTGCAAGAACGCGCCAACATGGCGTTCTCATTCCTAGAAGATCCCGTGCGGCTCGTGCGCATTACCGCTGCCCGCACCTTGGCGTCATTCACGACCCAGAAACTCCCGGACGTCATTGCCACCCCGCTGAATGCGGCGCTGACCGAACTGCACGATGCGGAAATGGAGAGCGCCGAACGGGCGAGTGCGCGGGTCAACTTGGCTCAGATTGCCACCGAGCAAGACCGCCTAGCCGAGGCCATCACCCATTTGCGCGCAGCACGCGATCTCGAGCCGCACTTCGTCCCGCTCTACGTCAATTTGGCCGACCTTCTGCGGCGCCAGGGCAAGGAAGTGGAAGCTGAAGCAGCCCTGCGCGCAGGACTCAAGGTCGCCCCCGGCAACGCAGCTTTACACCATGCACTGGGCCTGCTGCTCGCGCGTACAGATCGATTGCACGATGCTCTCAACAGTCTGGCGCAGGCCATGGGCCTGGCACCACGGGACCCGCGCCTCGTCTACGCCCACGCCCTTGCCCTCGACAGCCTCGGCAATCGGTTGGAGGCACTGTCGGAGCTAGAACGCGCGCAGGTCAGATTCCCTGCAGACCCTGAAATTCTCCACGCCCTGGCGACCTTGAACCGCGACGAAGGGCGGACGGAGATCGCTCTACGATGGGCGAAGCAGCTGCAGGCCATCTCTCCAGGGGATGAATCTGTGGACAAGCTTGTGCAGGCGTTGGGGGGATGAAGCGGTGAGTGAGTCTCGCTGGAGATCCCGCCCGGCCCAGCTTGCACTCCCCCAATGACTCCCTAAGCTCCCCCCAGTATGAGCTCACCCAAGTTTGTCGTTCTCAGCGCCAGCCTCCGAACTGGCAGTCGTAGTCGCGTTCTCGCCCAGGGGGCATTCGACCGGTTGACAGCTAGCGCAGCTGACGTGGAGTTCGTCGATTTGGTCGATTCACCCTTGCCAGCCTGCGACGGTGGAGCTTGCTACGCAGACCCGCGGGTGCATGCGATGAAGGCCAGGTTGGAGAGTGCGGACGGCTATCTGCTAGCCGCCCCCATCTACAATTTTGATGTGAATGCGGCCCTCAAGAACGTCATCGAGTTGACGGGCCGCGACGTGTGGTCCGACAAGGTCGTTGGGTTCCTTTGCGCCGCCGGTGGGCAGGGCAGCTACATGTCCCTTGCCAGCATTTCGGCCAGCTTGATGCTGGATTTCCGCACCTTTGTGCTGCCGCGGTTCGTATACGCAACCGGTGAGGACTTTGATGAGCAGGACCAGGCCAGTGGGTCGATTCAGGAGCGACTGGATGGGATTTGCTCGGAGCTCGTGCGGGTGACGCAAGCCCTCAGGGGAGCCTGAGGTCGGAAGAGGTTCAAAAGGCCCCTTGAGAGGCCCCCCAGCAGTTCCCTGGCCGCATTCCGCCTCGCTGCACGACTGGTAACCTATGCCCATGTCCCAAGAGCGCAGCTTCAACGATCTCTACGCCCACGGAATGGTGCGCGTCGCGGCGGCCGTACCGCGTGTGGAGCTCGCAGATCCCGCAACCAATGCAAGGGAGATCGTGCGTCTGTTCAAGCACGCCGCCGATGCGGGTTCTGCGCTGGTGGTTTTCCCCGAGATGTGCCTGACGGGCTACTCGATCGACGACTTGGTGCAGCAGCAGACGATCCTGGACGCTGCCGAAGAGGCCCTCGGATTCGTGGCCGAGGGCACAGCAAAGCACTCCGCGCTATGCGTGGTGGGTTTGCCCCTGCTGCGCTTTGATCGACTGTTCAACTGTGCAGTGGTTCTGCAAGGAGGACGGCCCCTGGGAGTCGTCGTCAAGTCCTACTTGCCCAGCTACCGCGAGTACTACGAGCGACGCCAGTTCTCGGCCGCTCGCGATGCCCGGAAGGACAGCACGCGCGTGCTTGGGATCGAAGTGCCCTTTGGCAACGACCTGATATTCCGCGATCGAGAGCGACCGGAACTCTGCTTGGCGGTCGAGCTGTGCGAGGACCTCTGGGTTCCCCAACCCCCTTCCGTGCGAGCAGCCATGTCGGGTGCCACGGTGCTGGCCAACTTGAGTGCCTCGAACATCACTGTCGGCAAGGACGCTTATCGACACGACCTGCTGGCCAACCAATCAGCACGCTGCCTGGCGGCCTACGTCTACGCAGGCGCGGGCAGCGGGGAGTCCACAACGGACATGGCCTGGGACGGCTGCGCCATGGTGTTTGAGAATGGAGAATTGCTCACGCGCTCGGAGCGTTATTCACCCAATAGCCAGTTTGTGTTCGCCGACATCGATTTGGAGCGCTTGGTTCAAGAACGCGCCCGCATGACGAGTTTCGGTGATTGTGCCACCGACCACCGCGAGAACCTGGGGCCTGTTCGCGAGGTCCCGCTGCGCTTCATCCCGCGCGAGGCCGCCGTTCCGCTTGAACGGGGAATCGAACGCCATCCGTTCGTGCCCCAAGACACACTCACGCGCAAGGAACACTGCGAAGAGGTCTACCAAATCCAGGTCAGTGCCTTGGCCCAGCGCCTCGCCGCGACCGGCACCGAACGCGTCGTGATCGGCGTATCTGGTGGACTCGACTCCACACAAGCCTTGATCGTGGCCGCGCGAGCCATGGACCGACTGAGCCTACCGCGAACGAACGTCCTAGCCTACTCGATGCCCGGCTTCGCAACATCGCAACGGACGCGCGCCCAAGCATCCAGCTTGATGGAAGCGTTGGGTGTCAGTGCGCACGAATTGGACATCGGTCCCTCTTGCATGCAAATGCTGAGGGACCTCGACCACCCGTTCGCACGTGGAGAACACGTCTTCGATGTCACATTCGAGAACGTACAAGCCGGTGAGCGCACGAGTCACCTGTTTCGCCTCGCAGGACAGCACCAAGCCCTAGTGGTTGGTACCGGTGACTTGTCTGAACTGGCCTTGGGTTGGTGCACATACGGAGTGGGCGATCAAATGTCCCACTACAACGTCAATGCATCCGTGCCCAAGACCTTGATCCGGCACCTCATCGGGTGGGTAGCGGATCGGAGCGAGTGCAAGGTTGCAACGGCACAAGTGCTGCGCGACGTTCTCGATACGCCGATCAGCCCGGAGCTTGTACCGGGAAGTGACGATCAGGCAGAGCCGGCGCAGGTCACGGAGGATGTCATCGGCCCCTTTGAGCTGCACGACTTCAGCCTCTACTACCTCACGCGCCGCGGGTACAGCCCGGCCAAGATCGCGTTCCTGGCCTGCGAGGCCTTTGCCCGTGGGCCCGAACCGGCCTACACCGAGGCGCAGGTATTCGACTGGCTAGAGGTCTTCCTCAGACGCTTCTTTGGTTCGAGTCAGTTCAAGCGCTCGGCTCTGCCCAACGGACCCAAGGTGGGATCTGGAGGTTCGCTCTCCCCGCGCGGAGACTGGCGGGCGCCTTCCGATGCGGGGCCGGACGCCTGGCTCGCAGCCCTGGCCGAGGCACGGACATGGGCCCTTGCGAGTCAGAAGGACTCGGAACCCCGCGCCTAGTCGTCTTCGGTTTCTTCCGGATCCCGGTCTGTCCAGTTGGCGATATCCGCTGCGGCCGCGAACTGAAATCGCATGCGCGGGCCCATGTCCAGCCAAGTCTGATTCATGAACACGGCAATGACATCGTTCGCGGGGTCGACCCAGAAGCTCGTCCCCGCGGCGCCACCCCAAGACCAGGTTCCCTCCTTGCCCAGCATGCGGTTTCTTTTCGTCACCACGGCCACGCCAAGTCCGTAGCCCCGACCGGCCAGCAGCACCTCGCCGGGGCGGTCGCCAAGGTGATCACGGGTCATCAGTTCGACCGTACTGGCGTTAAGAATCCGAACGCCATGCAAGGCCCCCCCGCTGCGCAGCATGTTCAGGAAGAGCAGGTAGTCCCCCACTGTCGAATACAGCCCCCCGCCGCCAGAGAGGAATGCGGGCGCCGAACCCGGAGGAATCGCTGCGCCACGTCCGCTGGGCTTGAGCTTGCCCCCGACCATGACGGAGAGCTGCGCAAGTCGCGGAAGCTCTTGTTCTGGCACAACGAAGCCTGTGTCGCCCATGCCCAGCGGCTTGAAGATCCGATCGTGGAAGACCTGGTCCAAGGGTTTGTCGGCCAGCACTTCTACCAATCGCCCCAACACGTCACTGGAGATGCCATAGCGCCAGCGAGTGCCCGGCTGGAACTCGAGGGGCAAACTACCGAGGGCTTCCACTCGGGCGGCCAGATCGGGATTGGAGTTGCCAAGTCGACGAGCTTCGGCCTCCCAAGGCGTGTCGTAGCTCCAACCCGTTGTATGACAGAAAACGTCGCGCACGGACATGGTGCGCGCCGCGACGGTGGCCTCGTCGCCCTCCCCCCGCACCTTGAGAGCGGCTAGTTCCGGAAGGTAGTCCGCGATCGGATCGTCCAGCTCGAAGCGTCCTTCATCTAGAAAAGTCAGAGCGGCCACCGCCGTAATCGGCTTGCTCATCGAGTAGATGCGGAAGATCGAATCGATCGTCAGTGCTTCTTCAGAGGAGCTGCTGCGCTTGCCGTTCACGTATTCAAGAACCACGTGCCCCTTGCGGGTGACCACGGCCACCAGACCCAGCGCTTTGCCATCCTGCACCAACTCATCCAAGGTCGCGCGCGCACGGGGCATGGGCGATCCGAGGTCGGGATCCTGTGCCGAACCACCCGCAGCCAGGGGCAGGACGACAAGAAGACTCAGGAATCCCCAGCCGCCTTTGCCGATCACGTTCACCTACTGAATCGTGAAGGTGGACGAAAGGATGGCGCTGGGATCGAGGCACGCGTTGCCCCGCGGCTCCCAAAAACGTCGACGCTTCTCCCAGAATGTCCCTGGCGGCCCGACGCTGGCAGGGTCCGCCTCCTCGAGCATTGGCCAGTACGCGAGTAGGCCCTTACCTCGACTGCTGATCCCGCCACCCGTGATGATGTCGGAGCCATCGGAGTCGCTGAAATAGGTGAAGCGCAGAATGGGTTCCATGAGGTCGAGACCCAGATCTTCGGTCACGAGATTGCCCGACGCGTCCTGGAAGACCGTGGTGCCTGTGGCTAGGTGGCTGTGCCACAGCCTCGTTAGGACCTGACTCCCGACCGTCTCGGTCGTCACGCCGAAGTCGCGGCCCCACACAAGCCCTTCCACTTCTTCGTGCCGCCACAGTCCCCAGAAGCCCGTCGGAGTCTGCACAGGCGTACCCCAAGAGAAGTCTCCGGTCCAATCGAGTTGAACATCGCTGGCCGTGTCCCCGCGCCGGAAGATCACGACGTGGTTGATGTCCTTGGTGCGGTTGCGAACGTTCATCTTGACGAACTCGGAATTGCGCCAGTCGTCCGGCAGGGGGAACGTCTCCACGTACACAGAGACGCGGGTGAAGTCTGTCAGCGCCCTGAGGTTGACTGGACCGCCGCAGTGATATTGATTCTCCTGGCTCTTGCGCACGTACCAGTTGCCACCTTCGATGAACGGGCTCTGGACCAGCCCTTGCAGCTGGTGGCCATCGGGAGCCAGCTTGGGAGCCGTTGTCGTCTGCGGGATGATGTTCAGGCCCACAGCACCGGGAGGCGCATAGCTGGCCAATCCAGTGCCCAGGGTGGTGTGGTCCGACGGATCGCTGGAGTACAGCGGATCGTCCATTTCCAAGTCCCAGTTGTGGGTGTGCGTCCACAGGTTCTCGTCCGAACGGTCCATGGACTCATGGTCAAGGGTGACGACGATGGTCTTGCCCGATCCATCCCCCAGCGGCGTGACGAACAAGTTGAGCGGGACGCTGGTCATACCGGCCGGAATGGTCAGCGCGCCGCTCTTGCTAGCGGGCGGAATGTTGTAGTCCACACCCTCTTGAGCAGTTCCACCTAGGGTGTAGTAAACAACCGTGGCTTCTCCAGACACCTCAGACTGGTCGATGATCAGGGTGTTCGGATTGCCTGTGGAGTTCCCACTAGCCGCCGAAGACTGGAATGCAATTCGCGGAACTGGCGCCGTGGATCGGATGAACAGGCGAAACTCACTGGGCTCTGTCACACCCACGTTCAGGCCGCCGGTCAAGGTGAGGCGGCAGAGCTTCTCTCGAAACCAAATGCTGCCGGCTTGTCCCAGTGGGTCGAGGCTCACATCAATGCCCGTGGCAGCAATCCCCTGGGCCAGTTGGAGAGGCGAGACTGAAGTGGGAGGGATCTCGTAGTGGACTCCCCGAACGGCGTCTCCTGCGAGGGCGAACGAAAGCTGACTGGGGCCGGTGGTCGGACCGCTCAGATCGATGGGCAGGTTGACCTCCGAGACCGGGGATGAATCGAGCAGGGTCGTGCCATCATCTAGATAGTGGGCATTGCGATACACCGAGCTGTAGGCCGCGAAGCTCGCATCGGGGGCGTTCGCGGATCCCGAGGAGCCAGAAGACGCCAAGTCCTTTCCCCAACAGCCGCTGAGAACGGTTAGGGAGGCAATTGCCAGGAGCCGGTAACCCATTGCGGTGGAGGACGAGACGGACAGGGTTTGGCGGTGATGATTCACGGGATTTGCAGGGAGGGTCTCGGGTGTCACGGGGCGCAAGTGCAGTCGGCAGGTACCGCTCAATGGCCCATGATAGGGACTTTCCTAGGGGCCCATCTACCATTGCGTATCCGAGATTCGTGGAGTTGTGAGAGCCCACCCCCCCCCGGCTGAGCAGGCCTTGCGCGCGACTGCCCACGCAGGCCTACGCACCTCTCCCAGGCTGAATTGGGACCGGCTCCCTGCCCACGGGACAGGATTGGCCTTGGGAGGGCCGAGATTCCACCCCCCCCAGCGTAGATTACGGGCAGACCCGACGGATCCTGCGACCTCCACGAATGACCCCATGACTGACTCCTCCCCCGCAGGCATGCGCTGGACGATCCGCCTTCTGTCCGTGGTCTTGTTCTGTCTATTCACCTGGCTCCTCAGTTTCGTCATCCGGGACATCAATGGAATCCGGGGACCCAACCAGCAGGTCATCTTCGATGCCGAAATCGATTCCGAACTGACCCAAGGACTGGCCGACTACAACAAGGCTCTCCAGCAGATTCAGGAAGACAGGAACCGCCAGGAGGAGATCAAGCGTAATCGCAGCGAGGCCATGGGAGTCGCCAAGGACACCTGGGCGGAGGTCCAAAAGGTCCATCAGTTCGAACTAGCTGCGGGTCGACAACCGAGCGCTGAGTTGAGCGAAGACCTCAGCCAAGCCCATCAGCGGTACATCTCTGCGCAGACAACGTTCGAGGAGGCCAACACGAAGTTGGCTGACTTGGGTGACGAAGAGTACGCCACCAACCAAGCCCTCAGGGAAATCAGCGATCAGGTCGCACCGCAACGAACAGCCGCACGGGCCCTCTACACGGAGACTTTCCGCAGGCACCGACATTCGCTGGCCATCTACAAGTTTTCGTTCATCATCCCGGTGTTTCTGATTGCCGCGTGGGCCGTGGCCAAGAGACGCGAGTCGGTCTACCGGCCTATCCTGAAAGCCATGCTGCTGGCTAGCTTCTTTCAGGTGGGTCGGGTCATGCACGAGCACTTCGACCGCGAGTACTTCAAGTACATCGCCCTGAGTGCGGCAGCCCTCATCGTGCTGGCGTTCCTGATGCGCCTGCTACAGTCATCGGCCAAGCCCAGACCGGACCTCCTGCTCAAGCAGCGCCGGGAAGCCTACCACCGCAGTCAATGCCCCGAATGCGCGTACCCCTTCCCAGCGGAGCATGCAGACGCATTCACCTGCCCTGCTTGCGGTGTAGGGCTGTTCTCTGCCTGTAGCTCCTGCGAGAACAGCAGGCACCACCTATTGCCTTTCTGCGTCCACTGCGGCCGGGAAGAGCCCGCACCCGCGAAAGCCTAACTGGGCGGCTAAGAGATCCAGAATTGAAGTTCGCTATCTGCAACGAAACCTACGAGGACTGGAGCCTCGACGACACGATCGAGCACGCTGCCCGCGTGGGATTCGAGGGCCTCGAACTCGCTCCGTTCACTCTGGCCAAAGACCCGAGCTCGCTGACGGAGCGAGACGCGACCGCCATCGGAGAACGAGTGCGCGCAGGGGGACTTGAAGTCACTGGACTGCATTGGCTGCTGCTTGCGCCCGCGGGCCTGCACCTGACCACACCTGACGACGTGGTTCGCAATCGCACAGTGAATTTCGTGCAGCACCTGACACGCTTGTGCGCCGCTATGGGCGGTGAAGTCCTCGTCTGGGGTAGTCCGGCTCAGCGCTCTCTGGCAGACGACTGGGAACGGGAAGCATCAACCTCGCGCGCCGTGGAAGCCGTGCGATCGATTTCCGAGGTTGCGGAGCAGTGTGGAGTGACGGTTGCGATGGAGCCGCTGCCCCCCTCCTACACGAATTTTCTGTCCTCGGCCGCTGAGGGTCGCGCCTTCGTGGACGCTGTGGATCACCCCGCATGCCGTCTACACCTGGACGTCAATGCCATGAGTCACGAGCAGCTCCCGATCGACGAGATCATCCGCGCCAGCGCCGATCACTTGCACTACTTCCATGCCAATGACCCGTGCTTGCTCGGGCCCGGAATGGGTGAAGTGGACTACGGCCCCATTCGCGACGCCCTGGAGGAAATTGGCTACTCAGGTTGGCTGTCGGTTGAAGTGTTCGACTACGAGCCCGGTCCGGAACGCATCGCGCGCGAGAGCTTGTCCTACTTGCGGCGGATGTTTGGGCGCGGTAACCCGAGTGACTGATCGAGACCCGGGCTGGAAGCCCTGCCATTCGCCCAACAAGTCCGGTGCGCCTCGCGTAGGATCTGGTCTGTATCGCGAGTCCCATGTCCTCTAGCCCCCCTCTCAACGGTCACCTGGCCAGCGCTTCGAACAGGGCGCAGGGTGGCTCGGAATACAAGCCGTCAGGAGCCCCACTAGCTGCCGCGGAGAGTTTCGAGCGAGGCCAGGGAAAGCCACGGGAGCAAGTGAAGCAAGCGACCTGGCCCGTCGAAGGCACAGGGCATGGTACCGGCGTGGGCCCAGCATTAATCTAGAGCCATGCCGACAGCCAACCGCGCCCTGACCCTCCTTCTGGGAATCATCGCCACGATCCTCGTGGGCTGGGTGGTCCACACGGGCGGGGCCATTCTCAAGCCTCTGGTCATCGCCCTCCTGTTGGCGAGCATGCTGCAGCCGATCGTCATCGGCCTGGCGCGTCGCGGCATCCCCCCACCCCTCACGATTATTCTGATCGTTTGGCTTCTGTTCTTGGGCATCGTGCAGGTCGGGTTGCTATTCAACCGCAATGTTCAGCTGTTCTTGGACAGCGGCCAGCCGGTGGAGAATGCAGCTGTCATCGAGCAGACGCCCGAGAACTCCCTGGATCCAGTGGCCGGTCGCCTGGATTCCGAAGGGACCAGCCAGGACGACATCACCCGCGAGTTGGGCGACTGGGAAAACATCGTTGACAAGATCGAGGCGCGGCTCACAAAGTCCGAGATGGCGGAAGGCGTGGTGCGCTACGCGGCCCAGGCGCTGCACGAGTTGCCCGTGGATCGCTTGGCCGGAGACTTGGCCATCGGCGGGTTTGGTTTCGTGGCCAACGTCGTGCTGGTCTTGATCTACATGGTCTTCATCTTCGCCGAACAGGCGGTTTTCAGACGAAAGATCCTCTCCATCGCCGGAGATCGGCGCGATGACGCGGAGCGCGTGCTCAACACCATAGGCCGTGGAATTCAGCGCTATCTGGGTGTCAAGACGGTGGTGTCGTTGCTCACGGGTGCCCTCTGCTACCTGATGATGGTAGCCATTGAAATTCCCTATGCGCTGTTCTTCGCGTTCCTGACGTTCATGTTCAATTACATCCCCACCTTCGGCAGCATCATCGCCGGGCTATTGCCCACGATGGCCGCCCTGGCGGTGGAGGCCAGTTGGAGTAAGGCAGCCATCGTGATGAGCACCTACCTGGCGGTGAACTTGACCCTGGGTTCGTTCATCGAGCCGCGCATCCTGGGGCGTGAGTTGAACCTCTCGCCCCTCGTGGTGGTCGTTTCGGTTGTGGTCTGGGCCGGGCTGTGGGGCGTTGTGGGAGGGTTCTTGGCGGTGCCGCTCACGGCCTCACTTCAGATCTGCCTCGCCAGCCAGGACTCCACGCGTCCTCTGGCTGTGATGCTCGGGGGAGGCCCCCCGCGCGAGAAGAAACGAACCAAGGAAGAGCCCGCCCAGCCCAAGTCCCCCTAGCGCCGGGGGTCAGAGGGGTCCAAAGCGGAAAAACCGGGCTTCTTGGCCCTACCAAAGGTTTATATCGTAAGATCACGATATGCCGATATCTCTCTTGGGCGCCACTCGCGTTCTCAAGGCCATAGCCGATGAGACACGCCTACGGATTCTGCACCTGCTACAGCAGGGAGAGCTCTCGGTCAGCGATCTGATGGAGATCCTCAACCTGGGCCAGAGTCGGACGTCCACGCACCTGACCCTGTTGAAGGAGGTGGACCTCGTCAGTGACCGACGAGCTGGGCGGCGCAACTTCTATTCCCTGAAGACCGGTCCCTCCTCGGCGCTCGTCGATGAAGTGCTCGACGATCACCGAGAGGCCACCGAATTCGTCTCCGACCTGGCGGGATGGGAAGCCTTGCAACGCCGGCGACGGGAAGAGGACCGCTCCTACTTCGATCGCGTGGCGGCCACCTTTGGCGAGCAAGTTCTGCCCGGCCGAACCTGGGAGGGTCTGGCTCGCTCTATTCTGCGCTTGGCTCCGAAGGCGCGTTACGCCGACCTGGGCATTGGCGACGGCCTACTGACACTGATGTTGGCAGAGGTGGCGGAGTCGGTTACGGCGGTTGATCTCTCCAGTCAGATGCTCGACGCCCTCAATCAACGGGCCAGTCGTCGAGGCATCAAGAACATCGAGACTGTGGAAGGTGAAATTGAAGACCTCCCCTTGGAAGATGTCTCCTTTGATGTCGTGGTCCTCAGCCAGGCCTTGCACCATGCCCGTGTGCCAGCCCAGGCACTCAAGGAGGCCTTCCGCATTACAAGACCAGGAGGTCGCGTGCTGCTCATCGATCTGTTGGCCCACGGCGAAGAGTGGGTGCGTGACAAACTCCAGGATCGCCATCTCGGATTCACGGAGAGCGCGTTGGAGAACTTGGTCCAGAGTGCTGGTTTCGAAGAGGTCCGGGTCGAACGAGCCGCCCGCGATCCGCAGCCACCGCATTTCATGACTCTCATTGCGACGGGCCAACGCCCCGCAAGACCCTGACCCCGCCATGGACGAACCGGTCAACACCTGCGCAGCGCACGACAAGCTCGATGCGCTCCTTTCGAAGCGCATCCTGATCCTGGACGGCGCAATGGGGACGATGATCCAGGGCCTGAGCCTGGATGAGGCGGACTTCCGTGGTGAGCAGTTCGCTCAACACGACGGGCCGCCCCTGAAGGGCAACAACGACATCCTCAGCCTGACGCGTCCGGAAGCCATCCGCGCCATCCACTGCCAGTTCCTCGAGGCCGGAGCGGACATCATCGAGACGAACACCTTTACGGCCACGGCGGTTGCGCAGGCAGACTACGGGCTTGAGGACATGGCGATCGATATCAACCTCGCCGCGGCCCGCATCGCGCGCGAGGCCGCAGACGAGTACAGCGCTCGCACTCCAGACAAGCCCCGATTTGTGGCTGGCGCGGTCGGCCCTACTAGCAAGACCCTCTCCTTGTCTCCGGATGTGGGTGACCCCGGCTTCCGCAGCCTGAGCTTCGAACAACTTCAAGAGCACTATGCGGATCAGATTCGAGCCCTAGCCGAGGGCGGAGTGGACCTGGTGTTGGTCGAGACGATCTTCGACACCCTCAATGCCAAGGCTGCCCTGGCCGCCGTCGAACAAGTCCGGGCGGACACGGGCTTGGAGCTGCCCGTCATCATCTCCGTGGCCATCACCGATGCGAGTGGACGCACGCTCTCAGGCCAAACCGTTGAGTCCTTCCTGCACTCGGTCAATCACGTCAGTCCCTTGGCCGTTGGAGTGAACTGCTCACTGGGCGCCAAAGAGATGCGCCCCTATGTGGCAGAGCTCGCACGCCTCAGCCAAAGCTGGGTGAGTTGTTATCCCAACGCAGGCCTGCCCAATGCCTTTGGCGAGTACGACGAGCGGCCCGAAACAACAGCCGCCTTGGTGGGCGAGTTCGCCGAGAGCGGCATGCTCAACCTAGTCGGTGGCTGTTGCGGCACAACCCCCGATCATGTGCGCGCTATCGCTAAGGCCATGCAATCAATAACGCCGCGCGAACGCCCCGCGCTGAACGGAGCCGGCGTCACGCACTACACGGGTCTGGAGACTCTGAGCATCACGCCCGAGTCCAATTTCCTGATGGTGGGAGAACGCACGAATGTGGCCGGATCAGCCCGGTTCAGGCGTTTGATTACGGAGGGTGACTTCGAGACGGCAGTCGAAGTGGCTCTGCAGCAGGTGCGCAGCGGTGCCAACATCCTGGACGTGAACATGGATGAGGGGCTACTCGAGTCTGAACAGGCCATGACTCGTTTCCTCAACTTGATTGCTGCGGAACCCGAGATCGCGCGCGTGCCGGTCATGGTCGACAGTTCCAAGTGGACGGTGCTTGAGGCGGGATTGCGCTGCTTGCAGGGCAAGGGCATCGTGAACTCAATCTCTCTCAAGGAGGGCGAGCAGCAGTTCCTGGACTACGCCCGGGCCATTCGCCGCTACGGAGCGGGGGTCGTCGTCATGGCTTTTGATGAGGTCGGTCAAGCGGATAGCACCGAACGCAAGGTGGAGATCTGCCAGCGCGCCTTCAAATTGCTCACGGAGAGGATCGGCTTCCCAGCGGGCGACATCATCTTTGATCCGAACATCTTGGCCATCGGGACGGGCATCGACGAACACCGCCGCTATGGCATCGCATTCATCGAAGCCGCCACCGAGATCAAGCGCACCTGCCCGGGTTGCAAGATCTCGGGTGGCGTGTCGAACCTCTCGTTCTCGTTCCGCGGGAACAACACCGTGCGCGAGGCGATTCACTCGGCCTTCCTGTATCACGCCATCCGTGGCGGGATGGACATGGGCATCGTCAACGCGGGTCAATTGGAAGTGTATGAGGATATTGACCCGGTTCTGCTCGAGCATGTGGAGGATCTGATTTTTGATCGCCGCGAGGATGCGACCGAGCGGCTGGTGAACTTCGCGGAAGGCGTGCAATCCAAGGGGAAGAAGAAGGTCGAAGACCTGACCTGGCGCGAGGGTTCAGTACGAGAGCGCATCGGGCACGCACTGGTACATGGCATCCTGGATTTCTTGGAAGAAGACACCGAGGAGGCGCGCCTCTCACTGCAGACGCCCCTGGCTGTGATCGAAGGACCGCTGATGGACGGCATGCGAGTGGTTGGAGATCTCTTCGGCGAGGGCAAGATGTTTCTGCCGCAAGTCGTGAAGAGTGCGCGGGCCATGAAGAAGGCCGTCGCTGTGCTCGAGCCCTACATGGAGCAGGAGAAGGAGGGGAGTGCCGTCGGCGCGCGTGGAACGGTTGTCATGGCCACGGTCAAGGGCGACGTACACGACATCGGCAAGAACATCGTGGGCGTCGTCTTGGGTTGCAACAACTTTGAGGTCATCGACCTGGGGGTAATGGTTCCGGCAGAAAAGATTCTGGCCACCGCGCGTGCGGAAGGTGCAGACATGATTGGCCTGTCCGGACTCATCACTCCTTCACTGGACGAAATGGTGCACGTGGCCAAGGAGATGGAACGCGAGGGGTTCAGCGTTCCGCTGCTCATTGGTGGCGCTACCACGAGCCCCCAGCACACGGCCGTGAAAATCGCTCCGGTTTTTTCAGGGACTGTGCTGCATGTTCACGACGCCTCACGCTCGGTGTCGGCGGTTTCCGACTTGCTCAATCCCGAGCGCAAGGCTGAGCTGCATGCGGCAAACCTCATCGAGCAGGCGCGCCAACGTGAACTCCACACGAGCAAGACCCAGAAACCGCTCTTGCCGATTGCCCAAGCCCGCGCGGAAGCCGCATCCATCCGTTGGCGTGCAGAAGACCTGCCAGCACCCGCGTTCCTCGGGCGGCGGGTCATCGACGATGTGGGCCTTTCGGACCTGGTCCCGTTTATCGACTGGACGCTCTTCTTCAGCACGTGGGAGTTAAAAGGTCGCTTCCCCGCAATCCTCACACATCCTCGCTACGGCGAGGCGGCCAGCGAGCTGTACGAGCACGCACAGGTGCTGCTCGACCGCATCGTCAAAGAAAACCTGATCAGGCCGCGGGGCGTTTACGGCTTTTGGGCCTCCAATTCCGAACAAGATGACCTGATCCTGTTCGATGACGATGAGCGCAAGACCGAACTCTGCCGCATCCCCATGCTGCGCAGACAGGTACCGGTAGATGGTCAACCCAGCCGCTGCCTGGCGGACTTCGTCGCCCCACGGGACACAGGTCTCAGGGACCATGTGGGCGCGTTCGCTGTCAGCGCAGGAGAAGGCGTGGCAGAACTCGTCGATCAGTTTGAAGCGGACAACGACACCTATCAGGCCATCATGGTCAAGGCGATTGCCGACCGCTTGGCCGAAGCCTATGCGGAGTTCCTGCACGCCCGTGTGCGCCGCGAGTGGGGTTACGGCAGAGCCGAAGAGTTCAGCAACGAGGAGCTGATTACCGAGTCCTACCGGGGCATCCGGCCGGCATTCGGGTACCCCGCCTGCCCGGATCACCGGCCGAAGAAAATGCTCTGGCGCCTTCTGGACCCCGCCAGCCAGGGCATTACCCTGACCGAAGGATTCGCCATGGCACCTGCCGCGTCAGTCAGCGGTCTCTATTTCGCACATCCGGAGTCCAAGTACTTCCATGTAGGGCGCATCGGTCGCGATCAAGTCGAGGACTACGCCAGGCGCACGGGTACCAGTTTCGGCGAGACCGAGCGCTGGCTGTCACCCACGTTGGGATACACGCCGACCAGCTAGTGGCGATCTCGGACGAATGGCGCACCAACGCGTTCATCCGCCGTGCATCCAGGGGGTACAATCAGAGCATGAAGAGGAAAAACCCACTTCAAATCGCTACCTGGCTCCTGGTCACCACTTGCCTCGTGAGCCTAACGGGCTGTGGTACCGATGATCCCGGTTCAGGAGAGGAAGGACCCCAGCCGCCGGACGTGGTCCTCTTCCTGGTGGACACGCTGCGCTGGGACTGGACGCAACCGGGTGGGTTTGACCGCGAGACGACTCCCAACCTCTCCAAGCTCGCGCAGCAGAGCGTTGTCTTCGAGCAAGCCAGTTCGGCCGCACCCTGGACACTGCCCTCGGTAGTTTCCCTGTTTACGGGCAAGCACCTGGCAGAACACAACGTGGTGCACGACCGACTGCGCATGGCAGCTTCCACCGTCACCTTCCCCCAGCTGTTGCAGGAATGGGGCTACCAGACGGCCTCCTTCCATCGCAATCCGTACGCCGGCGGAAAGTGGGGTATCAAGCGCGGGTTTGATCAGACCACGCTGACGAGCGGGCAGACCGACAGGACTCTGCTGGCCGAGTTCTTCTCGAACCTCACCGCCATGCCGTTCCTGCTCTACGTTCACAACACGGAGCCCCATGACCCCCACGTAGTCCGCAAGAAATTCATGGGCACTTTCGACGAGGTGCCTTCAGGCTTCTTGAAGGAATACGGAGAACTGGTCGAGGTCTACCGCCAGAGCACGCGCGAGGACTACGTCAAGAAGAACGAGCTCGGAACGATCGACAACACGGAGATCCAGCAGAAGTGGATCGATCGACTCGATCTGCGTACCGAGGAAATTCGGAACCTGTATTCCGTTTCTGTCCGGGATGCAGACGACCACTTGGGAGATGTGATTGCCGGGCTCAAGGAACAGGGCCGCTGGAAGAACACCCTCTTCATCATGGTCGCCGATCATGGGGAAGAGCTCGGAGACCATGGGGGCTGGCAGCACGACCAGTCAGCCTACCAGGAACTGATCCACGTTCCGCTGATCGTTCGCTTCCCCGGCGACGAGTACGCGGGCAAGAGAATCCCGACGCCAGTCTCACTGGTGGACGTAATGCCGACGATTCTTGAAGCTGTGAAGTGTCCGCTTGAGCGGCCGGCCATGAGCGGCATCAGCCTCATGCCATTGATCAGAGGGGACGCGGACCCAAGCGGTGAGATGCGCCTCGTTTCGATTCGCAACAACAAGAAGAAATACTTCAAGCCCTACAAGGAAGGTCGCGGAGACCTGAACGTGGTTGTGCGAAAGGGGTTTCTCAAGGCCATCTTCAATATTGAGCCGAACACCTTGGAACTCTTCGATTTGGCCGCAGACCCCGGTGAGACCCAGGATCTCGCACAAGAACTGGGGCCGGAGGCGGCAGCCCTCAAGCTCTTCGCGGCACGTACCTATGCCGAGATGCTCAAACGGTCAGACCAGGCGCAGGCAGGCAATCTGGACGACCAGAGCGCCGATGTCCTCCAGGCCCTCAAGGACCTGGGATACGTAGGGGAAGACTCGGAGTCGGAAGATCCTCGCTGACGTCAACGCCTGGCTCTGTTGCACTCCAGCCCCGCCACAGGACCACGCGGCTCGCGCGCCCCAAGGGGCCCAATTCGACGCCCCGGAAACGGGAATGAGGGGTCCGTCGCAGGCGCCGTCTTCGGGACAGGCTCCCCTCGGAGCGAGTGAATCGCCCATGCGGTGCGCGACCCGTGACCAGAGTGTGGCTGTGTTGATTGGGTTAACAAGGTGTACACGCACAATGGCTGCGAACGGACGTACCAGGGGCTAAGCTCCTCAGTCCGCTGCCGCACGGCAGCCCACAGGAGCCATCTTCATGCAAAACGTCTCGACCCTGATCCGCACAGTCCTACTCGCCAGCATCGTGGCCTTGATCGGTTGGTGGACCCTGGTGCTGCGCGACAAGCTGCTCGAAAACGAACGGGCCGTGCAGCAGCGGGATGTGGAAATCGCCAGCTTGAATGGCGACATCGCAGAAAAGGCCGAGCTGCTTGAGGAACAGGCCCAAGCTCTCTTGGACTTGGAAGCGGATCTTGAGGCGAGTGAGTTGAGAGTGGAGGAGCTCGAACTCTCCCTCTGGCTCGTCAAGGTCGATCATCGTTTGGCTCGTATCACTGTCCTGGACCAGGGCCCCTCCCCTGACGAGCCACAGCGCTTCGTCACGCGCATTCGTTTCCAAGAGCTGGACGAAGCAGGCGAACCCGCTGGGCCGGCACGAGACATAACGATTGATGGCAAGATCCTGTACGTGGAAGGCCTCGTGATCAAGTTCAGTGACGAGTACGTCGAGGGTGGTGATGCGTTGCGCGGCAGCTCAGTAGCCCTGTTCAAACGTGTGTTCTCCGAGAATCAGGCGCCTAGCGAAGGCGTGCAGCTCGACCAACCTCGCACCCACCCGCTTCCGCATCGAGGGGATCAACTACCTGACCCGTTCTACGACGACCTGTGGTCCAAGTTCTGGGACTACGCCAATGACCCCGAATTAGCCGCCTCCAAGGGAGTGCGTGCAATTCACGGGGAGGCGCCTTCGATCGAATTGCGCGATGGCAAGACGTACCGAATCGAATTGCGATCTTCTGGGGGCCTTTCCATCCAAGCCGAGTAGGTCGAGGATTCGACGCTGAAACACACGACTGCATTCCCGTAGCCCGCGCGACGAGTGGTCAGCTCTTCAGCTTGGGCGCTCGGCTCAACCTCTCAAGTCAACCCGTCAACGGCGACCGCCCTTGAAGAGCGGAAGCAACGTGCCCTCAAGACGTCGGTACAACTCTCCGGTGGCGCGCACATCCCGTAGACAGTATTCCCCAATGTCTTCGATGCGGCCCTCGCGGTAGGCACGGCCAACCTGACTTCCATCGATGGACCCTTTCGGGCTCTCTACATCGAAGCGCCGACACCAATAATCCAAGGAGTATCGATCGCGGGTGGCCCCTTGGAAGGTCAGGACGTCAAACAAATCACAGTGATCCGAGATGTCATAGCGATAGGGCACGAGGTTGCGCGACGGAACGATCCCCAACTGCGCCGACCGCACGCTCAATATTGGGCCGTCATAGCCCCGGCCGTTGTAGGTGACCAAGCGCGGTAGGCGCCCTCGACTGTCGCGCCAGGACACGAGTTCCCAGAACCTGCGCAGAAGCTGACTCTCGTCGCCGCGGAAGATCTTCGAGTGGGGAACCTTCTCCCAGGCGTGCTCAGCGACGTCCTCGCCCTCCAAGAGGACCAGGCCTGTGTCCTGCTCCATGTTCCACAAGCCAATCGCGATCACTTTCCCCAGGCCTGGGAACAGGGCCGTCCGCTCTTGGACGGCATCCCGTTTCGAGGGATCGCGTTCCCTACCCATCAGGTACCCGCGCGTGATCTCGTCCACCTCTTCCCACGGGAAGCCGGCCACCTCAATGTCGAAGACAAAGGTGGGGCAGCGGTCCCCCGCATGATTTGCGCTAGAGCTGTCGGTCGAGGGGTGGGCGTCCATCCGCAGCACCCTAGCAAATCACGCTGTCGCCGGACTCCAGCGCCGCTTGCGCAAACCGATCCAAGCCACAAGCAGGACGATCCAACCGGCCCCGGCCAACACGCCCTTGAGGGTCGGGGGCCCTCCTATGAGGACCGTCCCACAGCCGCCACCAGAATTGCTCTGGGACGGTCCCGTGATGCTCAATGCCTCCTGGAGAATGAATGCCTGCTGTGTGAGCGGATTGCTCACGCGTATCGCGACCTTGCCCGCATTGCGAGCGCGGGTCGTGATGCTGAGGGTGGTGGCGTCCACAAACGTTGAATTCACGCCTTGGCCGCCATCGCCGGTCAGAGGATTGACGCCTACCCGGACGAGCATGTCCTCGGTGAATCCCTCTCCGACCAGCGTGACGGTTTCTCCACCACCGCTACTGACGGCGGATGGATTGACGTAATGCAGCGTCGGGTCAGGAGCCGCACTGTAGCTGAAGGAGGAGCTCGTGGATGCCCCACCTGGAACTGTGACGCTCAAGGGGTAGGGCCCGCCGGGAACCCCGGCCTCGGTAACCACCCGCAGCTGCGTGAGGCTGACAACGGAAACCTGTGGTTGATTGACTCCGTTGATCTCAACGCCGGTTCCGGGAACAAAGTTGTCTCCGGTGAGGGTCAGGACGGTCCCACCTGCACTGGAGCCCGCGACAGGAAAGACACTGCTCACACTTGGCGTGGCCATCGCCAAAAATCCTTCGTCGGCACGCCCCTCAACGCCAGTCGCGTCGATGACGGTCACGTCATGGGAGCCGGGTATCGAGGCACGGGTGGTTAGCGTGATCATGGAGGAGCTCGCCACGCTGCACCCGCCGGGCTGGCCATCCACGTACACTTGATCACCGATGACGACACGGGCGCCGGGACGGAATTCAGCCCCCACGACCGTGATACTCACTCCACCGGTAGCTGGACCCGATGAAGGGGTCGCGAAGTTGACGCGCGGACTGGGGGGAGAGATTTCCAGAGCTGCACTCAGAATGCTGACGTCGCCCGCGGAGTCGGTTACGACCAAGTCCGCGTGCCCAAGGGCCGCACCTTCGGGCACGGCCAGGTTGAATGTCACCCACGAGCCGAACCAGCTGACATTGGTCACCGATAATGAGGAGTCACTGGATTGGAGGGTGGAGCCACTGTCGAGCCCAGCTCCCCTTACCCTGAGTGACCTTGTCTCACCCGTGATGGCGCGCAGCGGGTACTCGTCCGAGTTGCGGCCGAGACTCAGGTACGCATCAGCCCCCACCAGCAGGTCCCCCATGTTCTTCGGGTTGGTGCCCGTCACCGACACAGGCCCAGAGACCGTCGACTCAAAGTCCGTCTGAATGGTCCTGCCGGGAATCAGGTTGGACGCTGAAACGGGAAAGTCAAACGGGGTGGCGTAGACCGTGTAGGTATCCGGGGGTAGCGATGAGAGGGTGAAGACCCCGTTGGCGCGGCTCAGGGTTGCTGCCACCAGGCGCCCATCTGTGTCGCGCGCAGCCACCCAGGCACCCTTGACGACCGTGTTGGAACCTGCCCGCCGTACTGTGCCAAGGATCGAGCCCATGGCACTGGCCGGGTACACGCTCTCGATACCGCGTACCTCGTCTGCGGACAAGCTGCGGTGCAGGATCACACTCGGGTCCACATAGGGGTACATGCTAGCGCCCGCGCAACCGCTGTGATCCAAGCCCAGCAAGTGTCCGAGCTCGTGTGTGGCCACATCTTGAACGTCGAACCGGCCGGCTTCCCCGGAGGTCGTGAAACTGAAGTTGCCGCCGTTGAAGAGCACGTCGGCATCAATGATCTGCCCCGTGGTGAAGAACGTCAGGGGCGTGATGGCAACGATGCCCGATCCCATCGGGAAGAAACCCGATGAATTGTCCTCGTCGAACAACATCATGTGGTGTTGGCTCGAACTCCAGTTGCGACTGGATTGCCCCTGACTGCTCGTGTCTTCTACCAAGCGTGCCCGCGATCCACTGACCCCGTTCCAGGCATCGATGGCATTGCGCAGGGCAGGCATGTGAGTCCGGTCGGACAGGTCGTCGGATCCGTCCGAGTTGATAACGACTGAGATCGATTCGGGAGAGGACCAAAAAAGAGCGTTGCCATTTCCCGAGTAGATCAACCGTACGTGGGCGCCAACCCAAGTTGCACTCACGCCGAGCAATAGCAAGAGACCCAAGCGTCGCAACGTTCCAACGGCGGCGCTCATTTGCCAGCCCCCGGTGCACGGATCCCGCTCTCCAAGCCGTGACGAGCCCGCTTGGAACTGGCAGCAGCGGTGCAACGCGCAACGAGGTCAGCATAGTCCAGCACCTGCGATTGCATGCCAGGAACTAGGGCCCCGGTCACTTCATCGAGTAGGGCTTCGGGGCTCCCGTCGCGAGTGGCCAGCCGTGGTCCCGTGAAAGGAGTCAGAATTCGATAGCATCCCTGAGAGAGCCCGCAGAAGACTCGAGCTCCCTGAGGTCCCTCGGAACTGAGCATCAAGAGCGCCTCATCACCCGTGTTCAACGTAGCCATGCCAGGAATGATGGTCGCACGACCCGTGGGCAAGACCCCGCCCGGCAAACGCACACTGCGTGAGGTGAGATCATCCCCCCAGAAGGTCCTCTGTACTTCTAGGTCGAAGTCCGTGTAGACCAGTCCGTCCGCCCCGAGCACTGGAGTCTCGGAAACAACACGAGCCTCCAGGACGAGGTCGGAGCCCTCGACCAGTTGTTCGAGGTCCATTCGCAGGGCAGTACCGGCGTTAAGATCGCGCTCACGGACTCCCCACCCGCCAGAAGCCAGGGCTAGGACGAGGGCGCAGAGAAGGATGCCCTGCAGGGCGACGGGGAAGGGTCGATGCATGATCAAGAACTGCCAGCTGTTTGAAGGCAGAGGCCTGGGGACGGGAGCCGACAGGGGCCCATCGACCTCGGGCCAGGGCACCCTTGAACCCCGACCTGGAATCCCACGGGGGACCGCCCGCAGGTCCGTGGGCCTGCCCCCACGCTGCAGGGGTGAGTGTTCCGAATCGGGACACGGGGACCGGGCCAAGGTCGCCGCCCAGGCGCAATGCGTGGGATATCTTTGAGTCGTTCCGTTCGACTCCCACTCTTCCACTCGGACCCCTTGCCATGGACGCCAAGAGCCTCCTCCAGCGTATGTGCAGCCGCCAGGGCATCACACTTAGCGACGGCAGCCACCTGTTGCCACTTGTTGAGCGTGCCCTGCACTCACCGGACAGCGTTCGTAATCGAATCCTGACCATGGTGGCCAACAGTCTGGCCCGCAAGGTGACAGGCGAGGACTCTGTCCCCGAGACGGCTATGACCCAAGAAGACCTGGACGAAGAGGTGCTGCACTCAGTAGCCCGGGTCCTGCACGCTTGGACACCGTCGGCGAGGGTGACCGACCTGGGGCAACTTCTTCCCGACCTGTTTCCGGAGGGGTTCGACCCCAACAGCTTGGAGTAGACCCAAGCGGTCGCGGGAACTGCGGCCCGTGAACACAAGAGGGGCGGTTCCCAAGCGGGAGCCGCCCCTCTTCATTGCTCAGCTAGTGATCTGAGCTAGCGTCCGAGTCGACTGCTGAAGCGCTCAATGAGAGCTTCCATCTCGGACAGACGAGCCTCGAGTTCCTCGATGTGCTTGAGGAGCTCGTCCATGCCTGCGTCCGCATCGGGCACGAAGAAGGCGTGGCCGCCTTGGGTGATTCCCTGCATCAGGCTGGCTCCAGCGGTTTCGGGCGGCGCACCGCCATCGGGTGCACTGGAGACACTCCAGAAGTCAACATCTGCGGGAAGTTCATGCAGTCGTGCTTCCTCGCCATGCCCTTCAGGGGTCCACATGAAGGAAACTCCACCGCTGCCGTGGCGCCTGCTCTCGCCGTCATGGCCGCCCTGGCTGCCACCCTGCGCACCGCCGTGGCTTCCGTGCGTGCTGTGGCTTCCTTGGCTGCCGTGACTGCCGTGACTGCCGTGACTGCCACCCTGCGCACCGCCATGGCTCCCGCCGTTGCTTCCGTGCATGCTACGGCTTCCGTAACTACCGTGGCTGCCACCGCGCGCACTGCCATGGCTCCCGCCGTGGCTTCCGTGCATGCTACGGCTTCCGCAACTACCGTGGCTGCCACCGCGCGCACTGCCGTGGCTCCCGCCGTGGCTGCCGTGCATGCTGCGGCTCCCGTGACTGCCGTGGCTGCCACCGTGAGCACTGCCATGGCTCTCGCCGTGGCTTCCGTGCATGCTGTGGCTTCCTCGACTGCCGTGGCTGCCACCGCGCGCACTGCCATGGCTCTCGCCGTGGCTGCTGTGCAAGCTACGGCTTCCGTGACTGCTGCCATGGCCCCGAGATTGGATGTGGGAGCGGAAACTTCCGGCGCTGCACTGGGGGCAACCCTTGTGTCCAGACCCCATGCTCCCGTGGCTCTTGCTCTGGCTTGGCTTGCCGGAGTTGTGGCCCCGATCCCCTCGCGAAATGATGCTGTGCCAAGTTCCCCCACTGTGACTGCCTTCGGAGTGGGACTTGGCCCCTTTGGACTCCTCGCGCCGGATGCGAATCTGGGGCATGAAAGCCTTGGTGTCGACATCAAACATGTGCGGGGCGCCCTTGCCCTTGCCGTCGACCTTCACGTCGAATTCGATCTTCTGGGGCTTGTCCGTTCCCTTGCTGTTCCAGAATCCGCCGGCGCCAAGGCCGCTGCCCCCGCCGAAACGCATGACGTTGTGACTCTTGTCGTGGTCAGCGTGAGCGTCGTGGTCGTGGCCATCACCGTGGTCATGATCCTCGTCGTCGGAGCGAATGAAGAATCCCTGTGATAGGCCCTCACCCCTTCCGCCGCGCTTGCTGATGGCCTCCCGAATGCGTTCGGGCAGTTTGTCCAGGCCTTCCATGTGCTCGCCATCCGATTCGAACTTCATGACCATCCGCCTGCCGTCACCGGCGTGCTCTTCAATCAGTTCATGAATATGCTCGGGCAAGTTCTCCAGAGCCTTGAGGTGGTCCCCATCGAACTTGAATTCCATGACGCGATGTTCGCCGTCACCACCGCGCTCCCCAACGAGTTCACGGAGATGCTCGCGCATGCCCTCAAGGTCCCCGCCGTCGAACTTGAACTGCATGCCGCGACGCATGCCGTCACCAACACGCTCTTCAACGAGCTCGCGGATGTGCTCGCGCATGCCCTCCATGTTCTTGTCGTCAAACTTAAACCGCATGGAACGATGCTCACCATCTCCACCATGCTCCTTGATGAGCTCGCGCACGCGTCCGGGCAATCCCTTGAGGTGCTCCCCGTCTAGCTCGATCTCCATGACTTCCTCGTCACCATCATCGGTCTGCACGCGCACGACCGCCCGGCCGTGAGGCTTGGGCGCATCGGATTTTTCGACGTCAACGTCAACGTGCACTTCCATGCGCTTGCCGTCGGGCGTTGCAAGGTGCATTCGCCTTCCATCTGAAGCGTTGATTCGACGCACGTGGACTTCGGAGGAGTCTTCATCGTGATCAGCGACTTCGCTTTCAGGGCCCTCGCCAATGCCGAAGACCATGACTTGGCCCTCGCCGCCGCCAGCGGCCCGGCGCTTAGCGATGAACCTGCGGGCGCCCTCCGGAAGCTGATCGGCGCCTTCACCGTCCAGCTCCAGCTCAAAGACCTGACCTTCACCGTCACCGCTACGAAGGACTCGGATGCCCTGCCCCGTGGCCTTGCCACTCAGCTCCAATACTCGGGGTGCGTCCGCTCGTACTCGCCTCTCGACACGGGTCTG